>MDSW01147689.1_pt1 | contig 15769 bp, 14 predicted proteins | sample 811171 | NCBI WGS metagenome assembly MDSW01 (sample SAMN05326641, study PRJNA326480) | marine metagenome | isolation source: seawater | place: Atlantic Ocean: North West | collected 2012
ACATAAATTAATAAACCTAAAAAAGCACCTCTGCTTGCAAATAAAAAAAGCGGTCCAAACAATGATGAAGTTATCATAAAATATAAGAAACGTCTATTATTTGATCTCATAAAAAACTTAAGAGAAAAGTTGGTAGCTGCATACACTAAAAAAAGATCAGAAGGTTTTAAAAATTGGAATTTATCTGAATATTTGATAAAAAAATCGATGATTATATTTGGATAATTGCCTGATGAAAATAAATAAGTAAAAAAAGGAACAATCAATAAAAAATTAAAAAAATAATTATTTTTAACAAACGAATCAGCTCTAGTTATTAGTCCTAGAATAATTAACGATGTTGTCCAAATGTATGAACTACTTTTGTAAGTATAAGTATTTAAAAAGCTACCCTGGTTTACAAAATTGATAATGAAAAACGAAATAATTATTAATTTTAAAGAATAAAAAAAGTACTTATTAAAAAATATTGATTCTGCGTATTTTTTTGGAGTGAATAAGAAAACCATTGCAAATATTAATCCTGCAAAAGTTATAAACTCGCCAAGACGAAAACCAAGAATTTCTATCCCGACAAAAGGTCTAGCAAATAACATAGACATAAGAATTGTTCCAAATATCACAGGCTTCATGATTGAGAAAAAGTAAATTATTATTTTTTGATTTTTAATATTTTGCACTTAATTAATTAAAACAAAAATAAATATTTAAAAAAGGTTATTTTAAATATTTATTAATTTTTCTTGAGAGTAAAAAAATAGATTGATCAAAATACCCAATTCTGTCAAATCCAGACCTATTTTCAACTATATTTTCCCTATTTTCAAAAATTTCTAAAAAAAGATTAAAGTATTTTTCACACATTATTTCTGAGTTATATGGATAGTTTTTTAGATTACTCAAAATAGAGTCATAATTTAAAATAAATTCATTTAGTTTTTCTTCAAAATTCGAATTATTAAATTCGATTCCATATCCTTCACAATATTCTGGTGTGCCACCACTATTGATATATAAAATAGGTAATCCGCATTGAGCAGCTTCAATATGATGATTTCCTGAGGGCTCATTTATAGAAGCTGTTAAATATAAATGATTTTTTTTGATTTCATTTGATAAAGCCTCTCCTGACAAAGGTTTTATTGTCTGTGAGTTTCTAAATTTAAATTTATTTGGAAGATTTCCAATGTAACAGAATTCAATTTTATCTTTATAGTTACTATCTCCAATCATCTGGTCTAGCTTTTCATAAATTTCAAAGCCTTTATTCCAATGAGCTCCCCAATGATGAGTAACTATTTTTAGTTTTGATTTTCTATCCCATGGTTTAAATCCTGACGGATTAAAAATATTACTATTTGCTCCTCCAAGAATTACTGTATTATTTTTTTCATTTAGACCCTGAGATAAATATGTTTCCATCAACCATTTACTAACGAAGACTGTGTAGTCAGCCACTTCATTTGCTTCAATCAAATATTGATTAACAAAGTTTGTATTTTTTCTTTCATCACATTCATTTATCCTATGAACAACAAGAGTCTTTTTGTTTACTAATTGTATATATTTCATAATATCAACATGAGTAAAAGAAGAGGATTCTGATGTTTTTCTTGGTTCTGTAATCAAGATAATGTCAATATTCTCATCATCTAAATTATTTGTCACTTCGTGCCCTTTTGATTTCAAATAGTTAGTTAGATTAATTGCAAATAAATTTCCACCACCCCATGGCCCTTCTTTTATTTTTGTACCAATGCTAATTTTCATTCAAATAATCCATCAAACTTTTTAAAACCATCTGGTATTACATACTTTAAGGAGTTTCTGTATGCAACCTCAGTATTTGGTATTGCATTAGTAAAATTATCCATATTAAATATAGATTCAGAAGATAAAACTTCATTTGCAATTCCTACGTCAGTTGAAATAATTGGAACTTTAGATAACCCACATTCAATAATTGCTTGTGGACCACCCTCAACCCTTGAAGAAACAATGTAAAGATCCAAACAATTGTACAGTTCATTTAGATCTTTAAAACTCATCATTTCAAAATATGAATAATTTATGTTCAATTTCTTAAAGTTATCAATTAAATAATTTCTCCTTTTTCCCGAAAGAACAACATGAATTTTTTTATTATTTTCAATATAATTTTTGATAATATCTAAGAATTGATCGGGTCCTTTAGAGAGTTTTGGTGATTTTAAATCTGACCCTTCGGTGTCTCTTTGAAAAGAACCAATGATAAATCCCTTATCACTTAGATCATATTTTTCTTTTAATTTTTCTTTATCATCAATCTGAAACCATATGTCTTGATTTGCCCAAAATGGTATTGTAATAATCTCTTTATTAGTTAATTTAGATAATTGATTTTTAGTTTTTGTAGATATGGCATGGTAAACATTGACATATTTATCCCGAGCATAAAAATCTTTTTCTGTTTCATCATCAAACTTTGAAAAGTCTATATGATGTATTGTGCAAATTACTCTTGTTTTGTTTAACAACCTTTTACTAATTCGATTCCAAGTCCAAGGTGCAATTAACCATATATTGTTAGCCTTAAGAATATTATTTGTAGATATATCTTTTTTATATTTGTACCACTCGTTTCTAAACCTATCAACAATCCAATCTTCATTTGGTTTATTTAGATAAATAGTTTTTTTTGTCATAATTCTTCAATTGGATTTACATTTTTTTTGACACAATCTGCAAAAAATTTTTGCTCCGTTCGTTTATTTGATGAAATATTATTTTGCATATTTAAAGAATAAAGTGCTTCTCTCATAATTTTAACTTTTAAATTATTATCAATAAGGTCTCGCATTAATTTATAGTCTTGGGCATAATAAAATCTTTCGTCGTAATTATTAACTTGATTTAATGCTTCTTTCTTTACTAAAAGTGAGCCGTGTATAAATGGATTCTTTACTTTCATAACTAAATTGATCGGAAAATAAAAGGAGAGGTTCGGAATTTTCTTATTTGAATTCATTACAAAAGCTCTTGAAGTACACCCATCTAGATCCAAACTATTTAAATAACTTACTTGCTTTTCTATCCTTAATACATTGCTTATGTCGTCTGTATCATGTCTGGCGATGAAATACCCATTTGAGTAATTGATTAGCTTATTTAGAGACCGCGTTAATCCAATATTTTCATCATTCTTGAATACTCTTACATTATTAAAAGAGTTTTCATATTTTTTTAGTTTTTTAAAGGTATTATCTGTTGAACAATCATCCATAATTAATATTTCTATATTTTGATAAGTTTGGTTAATTATGCTTTGTAAACTGTAATCAATTGTTTCTTCAGAATTAAATGCGCTTATGATTACCGATACTAAGTTATTATTATTCACTATTTATTACACTATCAAATTTATTAATTAGACTTTCTTCATCAAGATATTCTGATATGTAAGAATAATTATTTATACCTTCTTTATCGATAATATTTCTATCTAACAATAAGTTTAGTTTTTTTGTTAGATCATCAACATTGTTTTGTTCAAAAGATAGAACTGTATTTTCTGGAAAAAATTCAGAAATACCCCCTGCTCTTGGAAAAATAGAAGGTATACCAAGTAACGAAGCCTCACACAATAGAGTAGGTTGTCCTTCATAGAGTTTGGTTGCTGTTACTACAGCCATTGATTCAGAAATTAAATCTAAAACTAGTTCGTTTCTAATTTCACCAAGAAATAAAATATTATTTGAACTGTATTTTTGCTTTAAAATTTTTTCATCTGGTCCAGTACCAATTATTTTTAATTTAAAATTTTTTAGTTCACTTTTCTTAAAAGCAATTATTAACTGTTCAACTCCTTTCTCAGATGAAATCCTTCCAGCATAGATTATCTCATTTTTTTTATTCTTCTTTGATTGATCTTTTCTAACACTCTTTATGTAATTTGGATAGACATGTACAGAAGTTAATCCGGTTATGATCTTTTTTATATATTTTTTATGAAAATTTGTAAGCACAAAAATTATATTTTTGTTATTGGATAAAATTTGAAAATACCTTGATCCATAAATCAAAATAAAAATCGACTTTAGTAAAGAATCTTTAAAGTATTTGTTAATAAAAAATTTATTTCTACCCAAACCACAACTAGGACACTTTTTATTACCATTTAAATGATTTTTTATTAAAAAATGTCTAGTACAGTCATATCTAAAATTGTGAAGCTTAATAATTGTTTTTATTTGTCTATCTTCTAATATTTTAAATATTCCTGGAGATGCCTTGAACCATGTGTTGTGAACATATACAACGTCAGGTTTGAAATTATCTAATTGTTCAATCAGTGAATTAATACTTTTTTTATTTTTATTTGTAATAAATGAAATAGTTTGTGAAATTGGTTGGTTAATCTCATTTGAAAAAATTAATTCTTTAACTTCATAGAATTTCCTAAGTAAAACAATTTCACTATCAACAGCAATATCTTCTCCCCCGAGAGTTCTATAGCGATTATGAACTACAAGTACTTTTCTCATCTAAAAATATAGTTTAAAACAATACTATCTAGGTTAATATTAACTCGATGAATGTAACTGTTTTTTTTACATACAAAATGTCTCTTGAAGAATGGGATAAATTGAGAATTCTTGATAGAGAGACTTTGGTTTATAGAAAACTAACAAAAAATGAAGATGTATCTTTTAAATTTGTAACTTATGGAAATGAAAATGACTTAAGTTATCAAGAAAAATTGAAAAATATTGAGATAATACCAATTTATAAATATCTAAATAAACCTGATAATAAAACCCTTCAGCTTCTTCAGTCTTTTATAGCTCCTTTTAAATTAAAAAAAGTTATAGGTGATACAGATATTTACAAAACAAATCAAATGTATGGATCGTGGTTTCCAATTACTTTAAAATTAATCAGGAATAAACCTTTAATTGTTAGGACAGGATTCGATCTTTACTCCTTTGGGAAAAAACAAAATAAAAAAAATACTAAATTATTTTTCTATTTTATTTTGACTCAAATAGCAATCCTTTTTTCAAGTCTTTATTTTGTAACTTCGAAAACAGATCATGATTATCTTCTTAAAAAGTATTTATGGTTAAATAAAAAAAAGCTGAAGATACGACCAAACTGGGTTAGCGAAACCTCTTATGAAAATATTGAAAATAGAGCAGCCGATAAAGTTTTATCAGTTGGAAGGTTAGAGGGTCAAAAAAATATGAAAGGTCTAATAAAAGAATTTAGAGATTCAGATATCGTAATTGATATTGTTGGGGATGGATCTGAAAGAGAGGATCTCAAAAAATTAGCAAATGAACTAAATGTAAATGTAAATTTTTTAGGTTTAGTTAAGTATGATGAATTGTTGGATCTATATAAAAACTATAAGTATTTTGTATTATATTCGGATTTTGAAGGCCATCCAAAATCTTTAATAGAAGCCATGTCTAGAGGGTGTATTTGTTTTGTAAAAGGAAATGAAAACACAAAAGAGATAATTCAACACAATTTTAATGGCTTTATCATTGACGAACTTAAGGAAAGTGTGCCAAGTTTTTTGTCAAATAAATTACGGATTAAAGAAGAGATTTCAATTTCAAAAAAAGCTTATGAATTTTCAATTAATAATTACTCACTTGAAAAGACCATAAATATCGAAAAATTAGACTACGAAATTAGTACCCAAAAATAACTCTTAAATTTTTGAAAATTAATATATGTTAATTTTTGTTTATAATAAGTTATGCTTGATACGCCGATTTGGTATTTTAAAAAATTATTAAGACGCCTTAGAGGGTTAGAACCATATGATGGTGTATTCGCTTACAGAAAATATTTATTTCAACAATTAAAAAGTGAGTTTGGAGAGGACTTTTTCAGGAATAAACGTATTTTAGAAATAGGACCAAAGGATGGTGAAGATACTTTTAGATTAGAAACATTGAATCCTTCAGAAATTGTAATGTTTGATTTGCCTGATAAACAAGATGTAAATGAAAAGTGGCTTGCCAAAATCTCAGTACCTAACTCTTATTACGTTGAAAATTTTCTATATGCAGACAAAGAGCTCATAGAAAAAATTGGCAAATTTGATTTAATTTATTTTACGGGAGTGCTTTATCATAATCCAGAACAGTTAAAATTTATAAAAAAATTATATGATTTATTAAATATTGAGGGCGTTATGGTTCTGGAAAGTTCGGTAAGTCGTAATATATTTACAAGAAATAAAAATATTGTAGAAATTTGGTATCCAGATACATACAGAAATACTACAACAATAACTCATCTTCCTTCAAAAAAAGCGATTATAAGTTGGTTAAAAATGGTAGGCTTCAGAAAAATAATAATATCAAATTGTTATGATTCTGAAGATTACAATATCAGAAAAAAAAGATTTGCATGTATTACCCAACGACAAGAGACAGATGAGCCTGAAGTTTATTATAAAAAACAGATTGATAATTCAAATTATTATATAGGTGGATCAAACTAATTTATTAGAATACTCTTAAATGAAAAATTTTTTAAAAAAATTTAAAATTGTAAATTTGTTATTTGAATTTTATATCAATCTAATTGAAAGAGTTACTTTTTGGATTTCAAAAATTTTTGAAAAGACATCACAAATAAAAACAATTAGAAGAATTATTTTTAATTTAATACCGAGGAATAAAAAAATATTAATTGAGACAATTTATGGCAATTTCCTTATGAATACAAATGATAGAATTATTACAAAAAAAAGTTACATATCTAAAGTACCTTACTCAGCGTTATCAGTTAAAAAAACATTTGATATATTAGAAAAAGAAAAAATTGTTATCAATAAATTTATAGATATAGGAGCGAATATTGGAACAAGCTCAATATCTGCTTACCATTTAAAAGAAAATTTAAATTTCTTATGTATAGAGGGAAATAAAAATAATTTTTCATTGTTGACAAAAAATGTAAAACTAAATGATGTTGAAGATAAATTCAAATTATTAAATAAGTTGGTTGGAGAGAAAAAAAGTACAAGATTATTTGTAGAATTTGCAGAAGAAAAAGGATGCTCAAGGGTTTTTGATAATGTAAATGAATTGAAAAGATATCAAAAAACCTACAAGAATAAAGTTATAAATAAGTATGAAGTTATTACTGAGAAGCTTGAAGACTTGATATCTATTAAACCAGATGAAAATCCATTGCTATGGATTGATGTTGAGGGTCTTGACTTGGAAATACTCAAAAGTAATGTTTTCAAAAATAGATTTCCTGTTTGCTTTGAATACAATCCGACATTTTACAAAATAAAATATAAAAATTATGAAAATTTCATATCTGAAATAGAAAATTATTTAATTGATTGTGGATATCAAACTGCTTTTGTTGAATCTAAAAGTTATAAGAAACAACAATTAGATCCTGGTTTCTTAACTGATATTTTAAAACATCTAGGTGAAAATAAAGCTTCTACAAATATCTTATTAATTTAAAGATATAGCATTAATTACTCTTTTTTCATCTACAAGTTCTATTCTATAGTGACTATCAATGTTCTTGAAACTTTCAGGATCATGTGTTGAATTGATTATTGTAATGTCAGTATTTTCCAAAATATTGAAAATAAGGTTGCGTGTTTTATCATCTAAATTTGCCGTAGACTCATCTAATAGTAATATTTCTACTTTTGCAACCAATGCTCTAATGAATGCAATTTTTTGCATTTGTCCGGATGATAAACTTTTATTATCAATGACTCTATTTAAGTCATAGTTTGATTCTTCTTTAAACGTATCAAATTCTTTTAGATAATTTACAAGAGTTTTGTCATCTATTTCAAAATTATTTCCATATAATAAATTTTCTCGAAGCGTTGCAGTAAAAATAAGTGGAGTAGCTCCGATATAACCATATCTTTCTGTTGAAGTAGTAATACTTCCTTTTTCAGCATAGAATACGCCAGATATCAAACCAAGAAGAGTGCTTTTTCCAGATCCATTCGGTCCTGTTAATAAAGTATGTGAGTTTTTTTCAAATGAAAGATTTAAATTTTCAAAAATTAATGTTTCACTGCTGAAGTATTTAAATGATGCATCTTTTACCTCAATTGCTTTTCCATTTTTTAAATTATCGGTTCTAAAATTATCTTTGTAAATAATTCCTTTATTTTTTTCCATTTCATAAAATTTTTCAATATGAACATGGGAATTAATTATTTGATTAGTAGCATTTGTAATACCACCTAAAGATTGAAATAACCTTAATGTGACCCCAATAAAATCCAAAGTTATGCTTTTTGCTATTTGAGATATTCCTAAAAGTATTGAAAAAACAAACATTGTAACAAAACTTGGTAAAAATGAGTTAAACGCACCGTACTTGTGATTGTTGTAAACACTTTCATTTAATTTTTTTAGAGTCATTGAAAAATTGTTTATCTCTTCTGTTTCTTTCTTTAAAATTTTTATTAATAACATATTGTCAACAATTCTTTGAACTTCCACATTGGATTGTTGAGTGTACTCATAGGATTCATGCATAAATTGTCTTGCTTTACGAATCAATATCCTTGTTGGTATTGACAATGCAAGAGCACCTAAACCAAAAGTAAAAATTACTCTGCTGTCTGCGATTACAAGATATGTTAAATAAGCAACTGTTTGTAAGCTACTATTAATAAACCCAGTTAGATTTGAATAGAAAAAAGAAATATGGCCAGCTAATACATTAATGTAGAAGTAAGCATCAGCAATAGAATAGTTTCTCTTATCGAAAACATCATCTAACAAAAATACTTTTAAATTTCTTTGTACATTTAATTCTAAATTTTTAAGACTCATACTTTGAACGTATATAAACACAAACCTAAGAACAACCATTATTGGAAGAATAAATTTATAGTCCAAGACTAATTCAGTTACAGGAGCAAAAATATTTGATTCATCAAATGATCCTGTCAAAATTGCTGCAAAAAAAATGATTATACCAATGTCAGTAGCAGCAGTTAATTGAGATAAAACAACTGCAATAAAAATTGTAATTTTTTTATTTCCTGTTTTTGTTATCTTAGAGACGTATAAAACATCTTCATAAAATTTTCTAAATCTTTCCAAAAAATTTCCTTTAATTTTTATTAAGTCATTTTTTATTCTAACTAACTTATCAGTGTTATAGTGATTCTTCTATTTCTTTAAACGATAAAGTAAGTTTCTCGGGATCAACAATATAATCAGAAGAATGAAAATTTCCTTTTTCTACTGATGATGCTGTACAGTAGAAAAAGTCTATATTCAATGCAGAAGATAATGAAAAATAACAATTATTTTTGTTATCTTCTCTATCTCTTATTTCAAGGACTTTACTTCCATTTTTCATGAAGAGTATATTATTTAAGCCTGCACCTTGCAAACCTGCGATTACTTTTGCATTATAAAGCATGTCAATCTGATCAAGTAATGAGTATTCTTCTAAGGCTATTATTTTGTAATTAAACTTTTCAATAATTTGTTTAATATCTTGAAAATTTTTAATCTTTCTAATACTTGCATTTTCTCTTGTAATCCAAATTTTTTTGAAATTTGTAGAATTATTTTCTTTTTTTGCAAGATTTTTGAATTGCTTTGAAATAGATTGAACTAAATCTTCATTGTAATTACCAGCCGGTGCTGAGTGAGACGAAATTAATAGGTCTTTTACCTTATAAATTTTTGTTCGCTCACAAACAATGTATGGAATATTTAAAATCTCTAAAGTCTCAAGAACATATTTATAATTTTCATAACGATCTTCAATTATTATTGGGTATTCTTGTAAATATTTTTTAATTTGTTCAATTCTTTGTAAAGAATCTGAAAACCAATGCATGTACTTGTAGCTTTTCTGATCAATCACCCATGAAGCTTTATTTATCGATATCACTTCTTCATCTTTTAATTCTTTTTTTATAAAAGATAAAAAGTTATTTAAAAAAAACCGAACTTTGTATTTGAGTAGATATTTATGCATTCTCCAATGTGCTGAATAAACTTGAAAATATTTAAATTTACTTAGTTTTGTCTTATGTATATATATTTTTTTTACAAAAAATATTTTTGAACCCTCAAATCTTCTATTCAATTCATGTTCAAACAAAAATTTATCTTCAGCTTTAATATTTTTGGGTAAATTTCTTACAGAAGTAAAGTGATTTTTTTTAAATTTTGTTTTCACGATTATATATTACTTACTTTTCATAAAAGATTAGTAGGTTCAATTATATTAGAATTATCAATAATGCTCGATAAATACAAAATTACAAATACAATTTATCTCGATCCTCCAAAAGAATTTTCTAATGAAAATCTTTTTCAAGATTTTCAGCTTGAACTAAATAATTTCAAAACACAAATTATGAATGATATAAAAAATAGTAATAACAATACTTACTATAAATTTGGAGATGGGGATTATTATTTTTTAAAAAAAGATCCAAAAGGAAGTGCTAAACCAGGAAGAAGAGCTTTAAAGAAGCCTTATTATCTCATAAATCATAAAAAGTTTGTTGAAGGTTCAAAACAAAATAATTTTTATACAAGCCAAATTCAAACAATGCATAAAAATATGTTTCATGAATTGTTTGGGAAACCATCTGATTTTCCGTCTGAATACATTTATGGACTTGTTGCAAATAAATGGTTCTTCAATAATATAAATCAAAATATTGGCCTAATTGGTGCAGATAAAAAAATAGAATTAATACATAATCTTATGGAGCATAATCAATACCAAGAATATATCGGTGTACAGAAATTTACTGATTACATAACAATACCTCAAAGATTTGCTTGTGATAATTTGAAGAAAACAATTAAAACAACTAAAAAACAACTATTAAATTCAGAAAGCAAAGTTTTTTTTGTAGGGGTGGGCCATGTAAAATCTGGATTGTTACATGAGTTAAAAAATATTAAAAAAGCTACCTACATTGATATCGGTGTTGGTATCGATGCTCTTGCTGGAATAGTAAATTTAACAAGACCATATTTTGGTCAATGGGAAAATTTCCAGTTCAAAAATAAAAACATATATAAAGAGATAGATTTTTTGGTAAATAAAAGAAATTATGTCAAAAATATTAAATTTATAAATTAGGCTTTAGGAATAAACAATGCAAGAAAAAGTTTCATGAAAAAAAGTGCGCTTGTAAATATAATGGGTGGTTTTGGAAACCAGGTATTTCAGTATTGCTTTGCTAATTTTCTTAAACAAAAGGGGATAAACGTAAAAGTAAATACTTTGTGGTTTAAAAAAAATACAAAATTTCCACGCAATGAAATTTTTCCACCTTCAGTTTACGATTGCACCAAAGCAGGTAAAGTAACTCTTAAAAAATATGAACTCCTTAATAGATACCTAAATAATGAATACATATATTCAATGTTTGATGATAATAATTTTATTTTTCCTCCTAAAGCCATATTTAATGAATTCAATGGATATTGGCAAGATGTTGAATACATAAATTCGTCAAAAGATTATCTATTAAACTGCCTAACGAATATTGATGAAATTAATCAATCGATAATGATTGAACCAGATGAATCATCTGTAATGATTCATGTTAGACGGACTGACTATGTTGAAATTGGTGAGAGTTTAAGTGTAGATTATTTTGAAGCAGCTATGAATGAGATGAGAAGTAAAATAAAGGAGCCTAAATTTACAGTCTTTACTGACGATGAAAGTTGGGTGAAACAAAATAAGATATTTCAAAAAATTAACAAAATCTATTCACCTTCAGATGCATATGATGATACAGTGAAAACTTTTTCACGTATGCTACACAATAAGCACTATATTTTAAGCAATAGTACCTTTTCTCTACTAGCAGCTTTTCTAAAAACTGATGAAAGTTCAATAACCATTTTGCCAGATCCATGGATGCGAAAAAAGAATAAGAATTTTGAATTGCTTTTTAAAAATCCAATAAAAATAAATAATATTTAACTTAAAATGAGATGCTCTCATTCAAATATTCTTTGTAATCTCTGTTAATTTCTGAGATTAAAATTGAATCTTTGCTTTTTAGAAAATAATAATGATGGAGTTTTTCAGGATATTTCTTAAATTCCAAATAACGAATTATTATGTCATTGCTTTCGGATGGAATCTTTATGGAATAATTTCTATTTAAAAATTTGTAACTAAACAACATATAATTTTGAAATATATGATCTAAAAACTTACTTGGATGATTAAGATGTTTGAAATTATTTAAATTAGATACTAAATCTAGTTTGTATAGAAAATTTTTTCTGTAATAAAAATCTAAATTGATATTTGTCTCAGATTTTTCAAGTTTATTTATATTAATAAGGATTTTTTTAGAAAAATAATCTTCTATAGTTTTAACAAATAAAGACAGATCATCAACCAATAAATCAAGGTCACTTCCAGTTTTAAGGTTTGGAAAATTACTATTTTTTTTAATAAGTACATAACTTATATTTTGATTTTCAACGAAGAAATTATAAATTTCTTTGAGTAAATAGATTTGGATTATTTTTTTAAACATACTTTACTTTAAAATTAAAATATTGTTCATCTTTGACAATTCTTCCTACCATTGCAAATGCACGGTGTTTGCCGCTTACTATTGAATTATTTAAAATTTCAATTGGATTCTTTTTTAAAAATTCAACTATTTCATCATCATTCATGATTTCAAGGCTTTCATAGTATTCCTTTGAATAAAGATTTAACTTATTATTTTTAATAATATAATCATTTGCATTTTTATAAGGTGTTACATTTTTTCTAAATCCATAGATAATTGAGTAAATAAAATAATTATTTCCATTGTTCCAAAATTCTCTATTTGCATAAATTGGCTCTTCATAAACCTTACTGTTGTCTGTATCAATTATTTTTTTGGATAATTTATCAAGATTTTCATTTGCTGAGAAATAATCAACTATTTCATATATTTTCCTATTTTTTCCACTGTTAGTAACAATATCTAGATGGGGCTTTCGCAATATCCAACTTTTTGAATAATTTAACTCAATATCTAATTTTAAAAAATCATCTTTATTTAGATTTGATTTAAATGTATTTAAATAAAACTTTTTTAAAAATTTTTTAAAATTGTTTAAATATTTTTTATTACTATTTATTTTAAAACTTTTGTTTATTAAAAAATTTTTATCGCCATCTATAACTTCTTCAATTTTTATTTTTGGGTTATTTAATTTCTCAAAACTACTTAATATTGTAAGAACTCTTCCCTGCTTTTCGAATGAAATCTTTTTTTCATTTATTAATACAACATTAAAATTAAAGTCTGTAAATTTATCAATTGTTTCTAAAATTAGGTTAAAATTTTTTTCTTCAACGACAAAAAAATCTTCATATACCTTCTCAGTAAATGTTGTATTAAAAAGCAAGCTTGTTTTTTTATCTAGGTAAAACGTAATATTTAATTTAGATAATATTTCAGACAATTGATGTATTAGTTTTATTCTTACTTTCTTACTTGTCGAGGTGTCTAGTGTTTTGAGCTTTGCTCTGTTGAATAAAAAATCTAGCTCATCCCATTGATCTGAATATTTCATAATTCGTTTTCCACTCAATACTATAATCTAAATAATTATGTTTTCTTCAGACATTTCAATTCGTAAAATATACTGCAGATTATTGTTCAAATTAGAAGACAAATATCTATTTCCCGATGGATATTTTAAAAATGAAAACATCTTGTATTATTTTGAAAAAAAAGAGACGAAAAAAAAATTTATTATCGTAAATATCAAAGACAGTGTTCACTTTAAATATATTCATGATAAAGAAAATAATTATTCACTTTACAAAAAATATATTGATTTGAGTGATCAAATAGATCATTCAATTAAAAATTTTGATTATTTAATAAAAAATTTTAATTATAAAGAATTATCAAGCAACCCCGTAAGGCTAAAAGAAGTTAGATTTAAGCTAAAAAAGTATTATTTAATAAATGACGGTCTACACAGATTATCAATTTTATTTAATCAAAACAAAAAACTTAAAAAAGATCTTTACACCTTAAATTGACATATATGAGTTTAAAATATCCTTTGATGTTCACTGCAAAGTTATAATAGGCATTAATTGAGTAAGTTATGAAAAAAATTTTAATCACTGGTGGTCTTGGATATATTGGAATGGAGTTATGTAAGATTTATTCTGGAAAATCAAAAAAATATAATGTTACTGTTATTGATAATAATTTCTTCTCTTCAAGAATAATTAAACTCAAAAATTGGAATATTAAATTTGTTCAAGCTGATATATTAAGTAAAGCTGAAATTCAAGATGTAGTCAAAGATGCAGATATTATTTATCATTTAGCCGGAATAACAGATGTAGGTACAACAAAAAAAGATTCCAATTCTGAAAAGGATAAAGAAATTAGAAATGTCGGAATTAATGGATCTCAAAATATAATTAATTTAGCTTCGAAAAAAACGAAAATAGTTTTTCCATCAACTCATGTTGTATACGAAGGAGTGAAAAATATAAATAAAGATATTAAAGAAGAATTCCCTCCAAAGCCATTGTTAGCATATTCGAAATCAAAATACGAAACGGAGGTTGATTTGCAAAATTCAAAAAAGAATTTTGTAATTCTACGATTAGGTTCTGTGTATGGTTTATCAGATGATTCAACAAGACTGAATATTATGGCAAATTTATTTGCAAAACTGTCTTCTATGTCCGGTGAACTAAAACTTTATGGAGGAGGTAAACAACTAAAAAGTTTAGTTTCCGTAAAAGATGTTGCGAGGTGTCTCGAGTTTGTTGGTGAAAATCCAGATATAAATAATGAAATATTTAATTGCGTAAATGAAAATATAAGTGTTGAAAATGTTGCAAAATTGTGTAAAAACATAAACCCTGGAGTAAAAATTACTAAAACAGATGATCCAATACCCAATAAAGGTTATGGACTTAGTAATGAAAAAATTAAGAAATTTGGATTTAAATTTTTGTATGATATCGAAAATAGCTTGAAAGAAATGATAGATGAATGGTCATTTGTTAATGTTGAAAATTTTAACGAAATTATTGAAAAAGGAAAAGATCCATATATCGATAAAAGAGGAGTGATTGAAAATTATTATTTTGATGATGCTATAAATATGATTGGTTTAGTAGAGTCAAAAAAGGACTCTATAAGAGGTAATCATTTTCATCCAATTCAAACACAAAAATGTCTTCTTGTTTCTGGTAAATATATAAGTGTGACAAAAAATTTACTTGATGATAATTCTGTAGTGGAAACGCGAATTGTTAAACAAGGTGATCTCTCAATTATTCCTCCAAACGTTGCTCACACAATGATATTTCTTGAGGACTCAGTTCTGATGAATCTTGTAATTGGTGACAGAGAGCATGATGATTACGGTGTTACACATACTTTTAAACATAATCTTGTTGGCAATGATCTTGCCGATTTTTTGATTAACAATTACAAACAAAAATGTAGATCATGTAATGGAAATGAATTAGAAATGTTTCTTTCTCTAGGTTTAAGTCCTTTAGCAAATAATTTATTAAATTCTGAAAGTAATTTAATTAAGAAATATCCATTAGAGCTTGTAATTTGTAAAAATTTAGAGTGTTTTAATGTACAGTTAAGTGTTGTTGTTCCTCCTGGTGAAATGTTTGATGAATATTTATACGTATCCTCAACTACTGAATCATTTAAAGTTCATTTTGAAAATCTTTGTACCTCTCTTGTAAAAGAAATTAATCTAGA
>MDSW01188394.1_pt1 | contig 15769 bp, 16 predicted proteins | sample 811171 | NCBI WGS metagenome assembly MDSW01 (sample SAMN05326641, study PRJNA326480) | marine metagenome | isolation source: seawater | place: Atlantic Ocean: North West | collected 2012
ACCATTCAAGCTGTCGAGATCAAAAGTGCCGGGGGCCTGATCTAAGCCGCGGGCTCGAAGCCGTAAGGGCGTGTGGAGGCTCACCCGGCACGTACCCGGTATGCTAGCTAGACATTCCGGGCAAGACACCAGGGCGTGTCGTCATAAGATAAGGCGGCGCATCGGCGACCAAGCCGCGGCAAGACAAGGCATCGCGAGCGTCGCGTGGTCGTTCCACGTAAGCGAGCGATAACGCGGTATTGTCGGGGCTTGGCCGCCGACCCATCGACATATTTTGGGGGTTGCCCGCGCCGGACGCGCCATGCGGCGTTACAGGCCTTGACCGTGGCTCGCCACGCTCGGCGGCCCGCGCCTTGCCTGACACGCCCGGCGCGGGCAATGCGACGTCGTATCTCATGGCGACACGCCCTAGGGCCGATCGTCGTCTGCCGGATTGGGCCGCGGCGCATCGGCGAAATCCTGCATGGCCTTGAGTGTGGCTACGGATTTTAACGGTTTGGGGCCCAGATGGGGCGCCAAGGCGGCCTGCATCAGATCACGCGCTTCGCGCAGGCGCGTACGTTGTGTCAGCCGCCCTTCGGCCAGGCCCCTCAGCGTGGCCCCGGCTACACGCAGCTCGCCGGTCTCAACACCGGCCGCCGGCCAGAAGCCGGACTCGGGGTCGAAGCGATATCGCGTCTCTGCGGCGATGGGCTCGCCGTCTCCGTCGTGATCCAGCGTGAGGCCGTAACCCAGAGCGTCCAGCAGATCGCGCTCGAAAAATCGGAGCGCGACAATCGCCGGCGCACCGGCAGCCATCGTGGCCAGCAGTGCTTCAAAACTGTCGAAGAGCACCGGGTGCGGATCGTCGCGGGCGGTCAGCCGCATCAAGAGCTCGCTGGCATACAGCCCGCCCATGAGCGACTTATCGACCAGGCGATAGCGTGTGACGCAGTCGATATCACGCAGAGTATAGAGCTCGCCCTGACCGGCCCAGGACAGATCCAGTCGTGAAAACGGCTCCAGGAGCCCCCGCCATCGCGACTTGGCGCGTCGCGCGCCCTTGGCCACCAGGCCGACGCGACCGTAGTCTCTTGTGAACGCTTCCACGATGAAACTGGTATCTCGCCAGGGGCGACGATGCAGTACGAGAGCGGGCGCCAGATCCACGCGCATGGCCGAGACTCCGCGTCGGTCAGTGCCCCAGCTCGCGAACCGCGGCTTCCGAGTCGATCCAGTTCTCTCGCACCTTGACCCATAGCCGCAGGTCCACGCGCTGGCCCAGACGATCGACCAAATCCAGGCGGGCCGCGCGACCGATCTTCTTCAGCATCGCCCCGCCCTTACCGATCACGATCGACTTGTGATTGTCACGCGAGACCCAGATACAGGCATGGATCTCGATCTGTTCGGGCCCCGACTCGAACGACTCGATTTCGATCGCCACCGAATACGGCAGTTCTTGTTGCAGAAACAAGGTGAGCTTTTCCCGGACCGACTCCGCGGCCAGAAACCGCATATTGCGATCGGTGTATTCGTCTTCGGGGAACAGGTAGGCGCCCTCGGGCATACGCGGGGCCAGCTCTGTCATGAGCGCCTGGAGATTGTCGGCGCGCTGGGCCGACACGGGCACGACGAAATCGAACGCACGCTCGCCGCTGACCTGTTCCATGAACGGCAAAAGCTCGGTCTTGTCTTTAAAGCGATCGGTCTTATTGACCACCAGCCCCACCGGGGCCTTGATACGCGCCAGACGAGCGAGCGCCGCGGCGTCCTCGTCGCGCCACTGGCCGGCCTCCACGACGAACAGCACCACATCGATACCGGCCAGACTGGACACCGCGGTTTCGTTCATCACCCGGTTGAGCGCGGTCTTCTGGCTCGTATGCAGCCCGGGCGTGTCCACGAGCGCAATCTGGGTCTCGCCCTCGGTGAGTACGCCGATGATCCGATGGCGCGTGGTCTGTGGCTTGGGCGTAACGATCGAGACTTTTTCGCCCACCAGCGCGTTGACCAGCGTGGACTTGCCGACGTTGGGCCGGCCCACCAGCGCGACCATGCCACTGCGACGATTCGTGTTCTGGCCTGTGTCCTGACTCATCGATCGGTCCTGGTAAGTACGGCAAGCATCTGTGCGGCGGCATCCTGTTCGGCTTTGCGTCGGCCGGTCCCCCGGCCTTCAACGGCGTGTTCGGGCTCTTCTAGACAACAACGCGCCACGAAGGTCTGGGCGTGATCGGCGCCTGACACGCTGACCACTTCATAAGCGGGCCGTGGCAGCTGGCGCGCCTGAAGCCATTCCTGCAGCTGGGTCTTGGCATCCTTGAGGCTCGCGGCACTCGGCAACTCGGCCAGCCGGTCGCGATAGAGCGCCAGGATGACGTCTCGCGTGGCCTCAAAGCCAGCGTCGCAGTAAATAGCGCCCAAAACGGCCTCGACCGCGTCTGCCCCGATCGAGGCACGACGCCGGCTCCCGGTGCTCTGCTCGCCCGGGCCCATTACCAATAGATCGGCCAGAGCCAACTCACCGGCGATCGCCGCCAGCGTCTTTTCGCGCACCAGGGCAGCACGCAGACGTGACAGATCGCCCTCCGGTGCCTGCGGCTGGGCCTCGAACAACGCTGCAGCGATGACGAAGTTGAGAATTCCGTCGCCCAGAAACTCGAGGCGCTCGTTGTGGTTGGCCGCGGCACTTCGATGCGTCAAGGCGCGCGCCAGCAGGCTGCGGTCGGTAAATTCGTGGCCGATACGCTTTTCGAGTGTCTTGCGTGCAGCCGCGCGGGCTGCCGGATCGACATCGGGCATCAGTTCAACCAGGTGCCCATGCGCGAGAAGCGAATATCGAAATCGGAGACGTTGACGCTTAGCCAGATCATGAACGCCTGGCCAACGAGATTGGCCTCGGGTACGAAACCCCAGATACGCGAATCGGCGCTGTTGTCGCGATTATCGCCCATGGCGAAGTAATGGCCTTCGGGCACGGTCACACTGACTTCCGGGCCGTTTCGGCCAACAACGTGCAGCATTTCATGAGGCTCGGCGTCGGGGAGACGCTCGATGAACAGGCGCATTTCATCCTGAAGCTCGGCGTCGGGCCCGTCGTAGAAGCCCATATTCTCGCGTGGGACGGCCTGACCGTTCACGTAGAGCTGCTCGTCGCGATAAGTGATCGTGTCGCCCGGCAGGCCGATGATGCGTTTGATGTAATCAACGCTGGGGTTTTCGGGATATCGGAAGACCACGACATCACCGCGCGCTGGCTCCCCGGTCGGCACGATCTTGGTGTGCGTAACAGGGAGCCGCAGCCCGTAGGCAAACTTCGACACCAGCACAAAATCGCCCACGAGCAGCGTGGGCACCATCGACTTCGACGGAATCCGGAACGGCTCGAACACGAACGCCCGGAGCACCAGCACAGCAATCAGCACCGGAAAGAACGAATGGGCAAATTCGATGGCCCAGTTGCCACGCTCGCCGTCGCCGCGGCGTTTGGACCAGACGAGCTTGTCGCCGATCCAGAGCGCGCCGGTTACGGCACAGGCCAATGTCAACCAAGCTTCGAAGTCCATGCAATCTGTTCCTCCGCGTCGATCAGCTCGAGCGCGCGTTACTTGTCGTCGTCGGTCGACAACACGGCTAGGAAGGCTTCCTGCGGGATCTCGACGCTGCCGAGCTGCTTCATCCGCTTCTTGCCTTCTTTTTGTTTCTCCAGAAGCTTGCGCTTGCGCGATACGTCGCCGCCGTAGCACTTGGCCGTGACGTTCTTGCGCATGGCCTTGACGGTCGAGCGCGCGATGATGCGCGTGCCGATCGTCGCCTGAATGGCCACGTCGAACATCTGGCGCGGCACGATGTTCTTGAGCTTTTCCACGATCGCCTTGCCGCGGTCATACGACATATCGCGATGCACGATATGCGCCAGCGCATCGACAGCCTCGCCATTGATCAACACGTCCAGACGCACGAGATCGGCTGCTTGAAAACGCCGGAAGTCGTATTCGAACGAGGCAAAGCCACGCGATACCGATTTCAGCCGGTCGAAGAAATCCAGCACCACCTCGGATAGCGGCATTTCGAACTCCATCTGCACGGAGCTGCCCATGTAGGCCATATTCTTCTGAACACCGCGTTTTTCCATGCACAGCTGCATAACCGGGCCGATGAACTCCTGCGGCATCAAAATCGATGCGCCGATGATCGGCTCGCGGATCTCGTCGATCTCGCCCACCGGCGGCAACTGCTGCGGGTTTGAGATCGACAGCTCTTCGCCGGCGTGGGTGGCCACCTGATAAACCACCGTGGGCGCAGTAGTGATCAGATCCAGGCCGTATTCGCGCTCCAGACGCTCCTGCACGATCTCCATGTGCAGCATGCCCAGAAAGCCGATACGGAACCCGAAACCCAGTGCGGCCGAGGTCTCGGGCTCGTAGTTGAGCGACGAGTCGTTGAGTCGCAGTTTGGCCAGCGCGTCACGAAAGTCTTCGTAATCGTCGGAGTTGATGGTGAATACGCCGGCAAACACACGCGGCTGAATCTGCTTGAAGCCCGGTACGCGCTCGGCACAGGGGTTATAGGCATGCGTGAGCGTGTCGCCGACCGGCGCGCCGTCGATGTCCTTGATTCCGGCGATGACATAGCCGACTTCGCCGACTTCTAGCGCATCGCGCGAGTGCTTCTTGGGCGTGAAGATACCCACGTCCGACACTTCGTATTCGCGCTCGGTGGACATCACTTTCATGCGATCGCGTTTGGCCAGGCGGCCGTTGCGGATCCGCACGAGCGAGACCACGCCTAGATAGTTATCGAACCACGAATCGATGATCAACGCCTGCAGCGGCGCGTCGGGATCGCCGGCCGGTGCCGGGATACGGCGGATGATCGCCTCGAGCACGTCCTGAATGCCCTCGCCCGACTTGGCCGAGACCAGCAGGCGATCGGTGGCCTCGAGCCCGATGACGTCCTCGATCTGCTGGGCCACGCCGTCGGGATCGGCCTGTGGCAGATCGATCTTGTTGAGCACCGGCAGGACTTCCAGGTCTTGCTCGATGGCGGTATAGGTGTTGGCAACACTCTGGGCCTCGACGCCCTGTGAGGCATCGACCACCAACAGCGCGCCCTCGCAGGCGAACAACGAGCGCGAGACCTCGTAAGAGAAATCGACGTGGCCGGGCGTGTCGATGAAGTTGAGCTTGTAGGTCTGCCCGTCGAGGGCCGTGTAATCCAGCGTGACGGCCTGCGACTTGATCGTGATGCCGCGCTCGCGCTCCAGATCCATCGAGTCCAGGACCTGGTCCGACATTTCTCGATCGGTCAGGCCGTGGCATTCACGAATGAAACGATCGGCCAGCGTGGATTTGCCGTGATCGATATGCGCGATGATCGAGAAATTACGAATATGAGACTGCATAGAGTCGAAACAGGCCGTCCTGGGGATAGACAATCGCCCCGGCGAGCGCCAGGGCGATAGGTACAAAGCGCAGAGTATACGCGCCTGACGGCCTTTTTTTTAGCGCCGTACTACGACCCAGACCCAGAGCCGTCCAGCGCCAGCGGGATGTAGCGCCGCGCGCCGTCGCGCAGCACCAGCAGGGCCGCACTGTCACCGGCTCGTTTGAGGGCGCCGAGCACTTCGGCCGGTCGCGCCACCGGGCGAGATCCGACGCTCAAGATGATATCGCCCGGGGCCAGACCGGCTTCTGCCGCCGGCCCGCCCGTGATCGCGGTGATTCGAACGCCCTGTCGGTCAATATCGAGCGTCTTTCGGGTTTCGTCGTCCAGCGGCGCCAGGCTCAAGCCGTAAGCATTGTTCTCGTCGCTGTCGTTGCCGGGCGTCGGGCCTTGGCGGCTGCCGGCATAGGCAGCGGGCAGCGCCTTGATGGCGATTTCGATATCTTTCTGATCGCCGTCACGCAAGATCGTGAGCCGAGCCTTCTGGCCCGGCGCCAGGCGCCCGACGAGCGGCGGCAGATCGGCCGCCGAGCCCACCGCATGATCGTTCAACGACAGAATGACGTCGCCCACCTCGATCTTCGAGCCCGCCGCAGGACTGTTGGGCATGATCTGCGTGACCAACGCGCCAACCGGACGATTCAGGTCGAACGACTGGGCCAGCTTGCGGTCCACGTCCTGGATCTGCACGCCGAGCCAGCCGCGGACCACCTCGCCGTGATCGCGCAGCTGACGGGCCGCATTCATGGCCGCGTCGATCGGAATAGCGAAAGACACGCCCTGATAACCGCCGGTCTCCGAATAGATCTGGGAATTGATACCGATTACACGCCCGGCCAGGTCGAACAACGGCCCGCCCGAGTTGCCCGGATTGATGGCGACGTCGGTCTGTAAAAACGATACATAGCGATTGTCGGCCAGATTGCGGTTCTTCGCCGAGACGATACCCGCGGTGACGGAAGTCTCGAAGCCGAAGGGTGAGCCGATGGCCACCACCCACGAGCCGACGTCGATATCGTCCGGTTGGCCGACGCGAACTGTCGGCAGGTCGTTCGCATCGACCTTGAGCACGGCGATATCGCTATCGGCGTCGGCCCCGACGAGCTTGGCCACGAGCTGGCGCCGGTCGTTGAGCTTGACCACGATCTGGCCGGCGCCGGCAATCACGTGGCGATTGGTCAGAATATAGCCGTCCGAGGAGATGATGAAGCCCGAACCCAATGACACGTGTTCGTCGGGCGCGGGTACGGCCGGCCCTCCGTCCTGGCTGGGCCCTTGGCCGAGAGGCGGATGCTCCTGAAAGAATCGTTTCAACCAGTCGCCGAGCGGTCCCGCGTCGGGTCGGCCTGCGCCCGGGCCCTCTCCCGGCGCAGCGTTGCTGTCGGGTTTCGGCGGGGTCGCACTGATGTTGACGACGGCAGGTGAGACGGTTTTGACCAGCTCGGTGAAATCGGGGAGCCCCTTGACGATCGGCTCGGCCGGCGTGTTCGCTTGAGACTGTGTCTCGGCGTCGAATGGTTGCCCGCCGGCGGCCGGCTCGTCGCCACCACAGCCGGCCAGCGTCAGGCAAAACAACAATGTTGCGACCGTCGCAATACGACCGCTAATAGACTCACCCTGCATTTGTGCCCCGTCGTCGAAGACCTGGGCTGCATCGTACGACGCAGCGACTGGATTATCTTGTCGTGCTTAGCCGCATCGAACAAGGCCGTGGCGGATCAGCTACCTGTCTTCGCCTCGTCCTGATTAGCCGCCGACCTATCATTTTTGGCCTGCACCAAATTCTTGGCGATTCGCCGGGCTGTAACGGCCGGCACTTCACCCACCACCGTGATCTGGGAGTGGCCGGTTACGCTGCCGAAGGCGTTGACCGCGCCCATGCGTGTCGGACCGTTCAAGGGCGCGCGCAGGCCAGCAGGTGCAATGAACGCAGATACGGTCGCCACACCGTCGGTAAACAGCATCTGGCGTACGGACGCATCGGCGGTTACCTGTCTTACGCCGTTTTCGGCCAGACGAAAGCCCGGCGGCAGGTTATCGATGCGCCAGTCGTCGCGGGCTGACGAGTCCTCATCGCTATCGGCCATATGTACGGATTGGTGCCGCACAACCTTAAACCCGCGCACGTCATAGCTTGGCACGAACGCCTCATCGGGCACCGATTTTGGAAAAGCGACGTCGGTGAACATTAACTGCTCGAGCCGATCGCCTTCGTAGCGTAGCGACAGCTTAAGAGGCAGGTCTGTCTTGGTGTCGACGAGCATTCGATAGCCGTAGCGGAACTGATCGGCCGGCTTGATCGAAATGATGCGACAGGTGCGACCGGCAAAACGTGTCTTGCCGTCGAGGGTGACGTGGTAGTAGCGCTTGAGCTGGTCCGGGGAAAAATGGGCCACGCTGCCGAGCAGCGTCTTGGGCGAGTGTTCGGAGATCAGCACCAGCCGCCGCTCCGGCAGAATCGAGGTGACCTCGTCGCCCTTTCGAATCACTTCGCGCGCCTCGCCGCTTTGCGACACCAGACGTTCCTGCTCGAGCCCATCGTGCAAGCGATGCACGACCTGTACAGTATCGACGTCTCCGCTACGCAGATAAACGATGGTGCCGCGATAGGTCACCTTGCGAACCGCGGCAGCGGCTTCACTCAACAGTTCGATGGACTGGGCACTGGCACTCGTGGATGACGTATCGCCGGCCGCCTGCGCGGCCGGCGCGAGCATAAACAGCCCTAGCGAAAGCGCGACCAGCGTTCGGGTCACTGCGCCGCGCCCTGCCCGTATGTGGCGACGCGGACATAACCCGGTGTGGTGCTCGACATGCCGTATCCACGCGCCATACCGTTGTGATCCACCAGATAGCCGTTCAGTTCTTCGCGTACGGCCGGATCATTGACCGACCAGCGATCCGACGCGGTACGGCTCGCCTGCGACGCCACGCTTCGCACGTTGCGGCTCGAGGCATCGGCCGCCTGAACACTCGCGAAATCCACCAGGTCCTCATTCCAGCGCGTATTGCCAAAGCCGGCCCCGCTGCCTTCGCGGCGAGCACTCTCGCTCGAGGCCACACGCGTGGAGCTGGCGTTGGTGCTCGCTGTCATGCTGCCAGCGCCGCTGCGGCTGCTTGTACCGAATGGGCTGCTGGAGACAAACACGCCCCCGGCCACCGCAGCCGCCATGCCCATGCCCGCCATGCCCTGCCAGGCACGCCGGTGTCGACGCGGACGCGCGGTGCGGCCCGAGGGGATACGGGCACGCCGGGCCGTGGCCATCGGCACCACAACGTCGCGCTGTTTGTCTTCCGACTCGATCGCATGCATGACGCGATCAGCGAACCCGAGATCCAATGCTGCAGGCGCGTCTGTATCGGTAGCGCGCAGCGTGGTCCGGATCCAGTTCTGACGACTCCAGCTTCGACGGGCCGTTTCGTCATTCATGAGCTGGCTGACCACGGCCTCGACTTCGTCACCGTTGGCTTCGCCATCCAGAAAAGCAGACAACCGCTCGTTCATCACAACCTCACTTGTCCGACAGGGACAACAACTTCTCCTCGATCGCAGCCCGGGCTCGGAATATCCGAGACCGCACGGTACCCACCGGGCAATCCATCGACTGCGCGATTTCTTCGTAGCTCATGCCGTCGATTTCGCGCAGCATGATGGCTGCCCGAAGATCCTCCGGCAGTTCGCGAATAGACGCGATTACCGCATCGCGAATCTCCTCGCTTTCGAGCAGAGCCTCGGGTGTGTCCTGCTCGGAAAATCGCTCGGTGTGGCCGAACGCCTCGGCGTCGGCCACGTCGACATCCTGACTTGCCGGCCGACGTGAGCGGGCCACCAAGTAGTTTTTCGCCGTATTGATCGAGATCCGATAAAGCCAGGTATAGAACGCGCTGTCGCCCTTGAAGTTCTCCAGCGCGCGATATGCCTTGATGAAGGCTTCCTGAGCCACGTCGGGGGCATCGGCTGCGCTGACGTAACGAGCGACCAGCTTGACCACTTTGTGCTGATACTTGCGCACCAGAAGCTCGAATGCACGGGAATCGCCTGTCTGGGCGCGTGCTACGAGCTGTTCGTCGGAAACGTCTTCGCTCATCTATACGCAGCGTTTCGTGCGACGAAAAGTTGTCGGCTGGTAATGACGTGTCTCCACCTCGCTGATCGGTTCCGCCAATACGGCGTTATCGATATAGACCGCAGCCGCTCTTAAAAGTTCTATTTTTTTTATAGCAATGAGCATGGAAGTTATTGATCGGCCAGGTCGTGGACACCTTGAGGCGTTACCACTCATTTTACCGAGGCAAACGAATCGCGTCACACCGGGCGTTCAGCCCCCGCACAGCGACGTGGCCGGCGGGCGCGCCCGGCGTGCCAGCCAAGCACCGACACGTTGCTGGGCACAGGCGCTGACGCGCAGCGGTTGATGCCCGCCGCTAGCAACGCCGATACCGGCCAGCCCCGGGCTGTGGGTCAGAAGCGCGCGCGCTCGCGCAGACGGGGTCACGATATCCGCGTTGGCATAGACCACTACACCGTGAAGCGTGCTGGCCGAGCGCATGGGTACAACGCTGGCATTGGCCGACCAGTGCCTGCATTTCTGCGATCGCCGCAACGGCGGCGCGATGCTGCATCGCATGGCCCAGTAAGCCGGTGAGGTCGCCGATTGCGACCCGGACAGCTGCCACACCGGCGCCACGAGCGGCGCCAGCGCTTGCTCATCCTTGAGTGCCAGGCGCAAACGCTGAACGACATCGGCACGCCTATCCGCGTGGTACTGCGAAAACAAGATTCCGGCACGCAGCGTCTCGTCGGTCACGCGGTGCTCTGCGCTAGGCCACGGCACGCGCGCGGTCATCAGCGTCAGGCTACGGCGCGTCAGAAACGCCATCCAGGCGCCGACCAACGCGTCAGGCGATGGCACAAACATCCCGCACTCGGCGACGCCACAGCCTGTCGTCACCCGCTCGAGCGCTCGAGCGGCGGCGACATCGGCGAAATCCGTGTCGCGCTGGTTATCGTCGGCCGGCGACTCGAGAATCACCGCTGAGATATCCTCCGGGTAACGGGCAGCAAGGGCGCGGACAACAAACGAGCCAAATGAGTGCGCCCAAAGCACGGCCGGACCCTGATCGAGTGCCTCGATCAACCCGTGCAGATCCCGGACCGCCGCCGACATCGAGAGTTCGGCAGGTACGGATGCACCGATCCGTCGGCGACAGGCACGATCGCTTTCATTCGCACGGCAGGCGACCTTCGGCCGGCTTTTCCCAGTGGCCCGCGGGTCGAAAAGCACGATATCGCGTGGCCAGCCGGCCTGCTGCTGAAAGTGCTGCCACTGACTGAGCTTGCCCGGCGTGAGGCCCGCGGGCTCGGCCGGGCCGCCCGGCACGAAGATCACCGGGTTTTCGCTCAGACGGTCGGGGCGATGACGCAGGCGAGCTAGAGCCAGACGTACAGGCTGGTCACTCAGCGTGTCGCCGGTTTCATAAACGCCGCAGTCGATTGCGGCAGCACTAGTCGTGGGCCGATCGTCGGGGCAACTCGACCAGCGGATCTCTCCGGCGTCGACTGTCTGGGCAAGAAAGAGCAGGCCCAATATGACTAGGCAGCGTCGGACGACGTGCGACATGTTCTAGGGCCTGTTGAGGTTTCGTCCGAGCCCGCGCCAAGCGCTGTTTTGCGGCAAGACGAGGCGTAGCGCGCGCCGCGCAGTCATTCTGCGCAAGCGTGCTAGAACGCTGGGTTGCCGGAAAACAACGCTTGTCCCGAAGGGTTGGGCCGCCCATAAAAAATTGACTAGGGGCGCCCTGCGGCGTTGCGAGTCTTGGTCGTGGCACGCCACGACGTGGCGACTCGCGCCTTGCAGGACACGATTTGCGGACACCAACGCGGCGCTCGGACGAAACCTCAACAGGCCCTAGACCGTATCGGGCTCGGAAGCAAGATGCTGCGGCGCACGGATACGCGAGCGCACCCGCAGGCGGCGATGGCTGGCAGCGTCGAGCGCATCGGCCGGTAACACGATGAATCGGGGCAGCCGGCGCCCCGATAAGCGCACGGTCAACTGGACCCAGGCCGCGCCCCAGCATCGCGCCACCACACACTCGCCGACCTCGTGCCGACCGTTAACGCGAGTGAGCCGTAAGCGGTTATCGAGCGTCCAGCGAACGCTCTGCCAGGCTGCCGGATGTCGAAGCGCGATTCGCCGGTACATCGACCGGGCGTGATAGACCAGCGGCAACAACACGATCCCTACAAAGTGCACATCGATGGCGACAGCGACCAGTGCCGCGCCTGCAAGCAGGTGCCCGACAGCGTTGGCCAGAACCAGCGTGCGCGAGACGCGCATCGTTGACTCTATGGACTGCAGGCCGTTCAAGGGGGCGTCGACGAGCGCGGCTAGACGCCGCTCTGTCGTATCTCGAACTCACGCATCCGAGAAAGCAAGGTGCTCTGGGTGTCGTTGTCCGCTGGCATACGACCCATAAGCAGATACCACAGATCCGGATCTTCACGGTTCAACAAGGCCAGCAGCTCGTCGTGCTCGGCTTCGCTCAACGTATCGTATTCAGCGTTTACGAATCGATCGAGCAACACGTCCAGTTCTTTCATGCCACGCCGGCATAGCCAGCGTATGCGCTTGAGTTCGCTCATTGGTGTTCTTTAGGTAGTTACAACGAATAAGACCCCGCAACGACGCATCGTTACGAGGTCTTTGGCAAGCGGTGCCGCCGGGCGATCAGCCGCGGCGCTCGACCATGAGTTTCTTGGTCTCGGCAATGGCGCGTGCTGGATTCAAGCCTTTCGGACAAGTGTTCGCACAGTTCATGATCGTATGACAGCGGTATAGCTTGAAGGGATCCTCAAGCTCGTCCAATCGCTCACCGGTCGCCTCGTCGCGTGAATCCACGATCCAGCGATAGGCCTGCAACAGCACCGCGGGCCCGAGATAACGCTCTGGGTTCCACCAGTAACTCGGGCATGCCGTCGAGCAGCAGGCACAAAGAATGCATTCGTAGTAGCCGTCCAACTTGGCGCGGTCTTCCGGCGTCTGCAGACGCTCGCGGCTGGGCTTGGCAGTGTCGGTCTTGATCCACGGCTCGATGGACTCGAGCTGTGCATAGAAATGCGTCAAGTCGGTCACGAGGTCCTTGACGACCGGCATGTGCGGCAGCGGATAAATCCGCACGTCACCGTCGATGTCTTCCGTACGCATGGTGCAGGCCAGCGTATTCTTGCCGTCGATATTGAACGCACAAGAGCCGCATACGCCTTCACGGCAGGAGCGACGGAACGTTAAGGTCGGGTCGATCTCGTTCTTGATCTTGATGACCGCATCCAGAACCATCGGACCGGTGCGATCGAGATCGATCTCGTAGCTGTCGACGCGCGGGTTCTGCCCCGCTTCGGGCTCCCAGCGGTAGATCCGAAACGTCTTGACGCGCTTGGCGTCCTTGGGTGCCGGATAGTGCTTGCCCTTGGAGATACGCGAGTTCTTGGGCAGTCGAAATTCAGCCATGGAAGGCCTCCGTTTCTAATTCGATGTCCCGGCGCCAGCGCGGCGTCGGGCGGCAACCGGGTTTAGTAGACACGTTCCTTCGGCGGGATGTGCTCCATCTCGTCGGTCAGCGGCTGTAGATGTACCGGTCGATAGTCGATATCAACCTTGCCGTCGCCGCGGTACCAGGTCAGCGTGTGCTTGATCCAGTTCTCGTCGTCGCGCTCGGCGTAATCCTCGTGGGCGTGCGCGCCGCGGCTTTCGGTCCGGTTAGCAGCCGCCGTCATCGTCACAATGGCACATTCCAGAAGGTTCTGAAGTTCCATCGTCTCGACCAGGTCGCTGTTCCACGTCATGGACCGATCCGTGACTTGCACATCGGCGAATTTAGCCACCTCGTCCGTAATCACCTCGACGCCCTTATTCAGGCTCTCGGTATTACGGAACACGGCCGCATATTTCTGCATCGACGCCTGGAGATCGTCGCGTAGCTTCGCGGTGGGCGTGCTGCCCTTGGCGTTACGCAACTTGTCGAAACGTGCCAAGGCAGCTTCTTCGGATTTTGTCGTATCCGCATGCAGACGCGAACCCGGCTCGAGCAGCTCGGTACACCGCTTGGCTGCGGCACGGCCAAAGACCACAAGATCCAGCAGCGCATTCGAGCCCAGACGGTTGGCACCGTGAACCGAAACACAGGCTGTCTCACCGACGGCCATCAAGCCAGGCACGATCGAGTCGGGATCGCCGTCCTTGAGCGTAACCACTTCGCCGTAGGGGTTGGTTGGAATACCGCCCATGCAGTAATGCACCGTCGGCAAGACCGGAATCGGCTCTTTCGTTGCGTCGACGCCGGAGAAGATCTTGGCCGTTTCGGTGATGCCCGGCAGACGCTCGTGCAACACTTCCGGCCCCAGATGCTCCAGGTGCAGCATGATGTGGTCTTGCTTCTCACCGACGCCACGGCCTTCGTTGATCTCGATGGTCATGGCACGGCTGACGACGTCGCGCGAGGCCAGATCCTTGGCATTCGGCGCGTAACGCTCCATGAAACGCTCACCCTCGGCGTTCGTCAGGTAACCGCCCTCACCGCGCGCGCCCTCGGTAATCAGGCAGCCGGCGCCGTAAATGCCGGTCGGGTGGAACTGCACGAACTCCGGGTCCTGGATCGGCACGCCGGCGCGAAGCGCCATGCCCATGCCGTCGCCGGTACAGGTGTGCGCCGACGTGCACGAGAAATAGGCGCGACCGTAACCCCCCGTGGCCAGAATGACCTGATGCGCCAGGAAGCGATGCAGTTGGCCGCCCTGGAGATCCCACGCCAGCACGCCGCGGCATTCGCCATCTTCCGTCATCAACAGATCGATGGCGAAATACTCGACGTAGAACTCAGCGCGAGCTTTCAGCGACTGCTGGTATAGCGTATGCAGCAGCGCGTGGCCTGTGCGGTCGGCTGCGGCACAGGTGCGCTCAGCCTGACCCTTGCCGTAATGCGTGGTCATGCCGCCAAAGGGGCGCTGGTAAATCTTGCCGTCCTCGGTACGAGAAAACGGCACACCATCGTGCTCGAGCTCGATAATCGAAGGGATGGCTTCTTTCGTCAAGTGCTCGATCGCGTCCTGATCACCCAGCCAGTCGGAGCCTTTGATCGTGTCGTAAGCGTGGAAGCGCCAATCATCCTCACCCATGTTGCCAAGCGCCGAGGCGATGCCGCCCTGCGCGGCCACAGTGTGGCTTCGAGTCGGGAAGACCTTGGTGATACAGGCTGTCTTTAGACCGGCATCAGCCAGGCCGCGCGTTGCGCGCAGGCCGGCGCCGCCGGCACCAACGACTACGACATCGTGCAGGTGATCGATTATCTCGTAGCTTTCGCTCATTACGCGGCTCCGACAAGAATCATGAGAACAGATACGACGGCCGAGACGGCCAACAGAATATTCAGAAGCTGTAGCCCGATCAGCGAGGCCATCTTGATGCCTTCGGCGTGGACATAGTCTTCAAGCACGGTCTGCAGACCGAGCTGGGCGTGAAAGAAGATCGCCGCCAAATAGATCGCGAGCAGTGAGGCCTGGATGGGCGACGACAGCCACTCGGTTACGCTGTCGTAGCTGGCCCCGAACTGCGAGGCGAGGCAGATGACAAACCAAAGCGTCAGCGGCGCCAGGGCGATCGCGCTAACGCGCTGCGCCCAGAAATGACCGGTACCGGATTTAGCACTACCCAAACCGCGGGCGCCGGCGAGAGACGAGCGAATACTGCTCATGAGTCAGACTCCAAAAGAATGCGCAACACTCGATCAGGCGAGGAAAGCCCAGATCCAGACAATGATCGTGAGACCGGCGGCCGCGCCGTAGGCCGCGAACGCGGTGGTGCGGGCCGTGCTCGGGTCAAGCCCGACGCCCACGTCCCACACCAGGTGCCGGATGCCGTTACACAGGTGATAGAACAGCGCAAACGACCAGAGGAACATCACGAGCTGACCGAACCACGAGCCTGCCACGCCGTTGACCGTAGCGAACGCATCCGGGCCGTTTGCTGCACCGATCAGCCAGATCGCGAGAAACACCGCCCCGACCGTGTTGATGATGCCCGACGCGCGGTGCGAGATCGAGCTGAGCATCGTCGGCGTCCAGCGATAAATCTGTAGATGCGGCGACAACGGTCGGTTGGACTGATTCCTCATGAAATTTTCCGGCTATTGGCAAATGAAATCGAGACGGTGAAGCGCTAGGGTCTGTTGATGTTTCAAACGAGCGCCGCGTTGGAGACCGCAAATCGTGTCCTGCAAGGCGCGAGTCGCAGTGTCGTGGCGCGCCACGATCAAGACTCGCAACGCCGCAGGGCGCGATTTGCGG
>MDSW01204314.1_pt1 | contig 15766 bp, 18 predicted proteins | sample 811171 | NCBI WGS metagenome assembly MDSW01 (sample SAMN05326641, study PRJNA326480) | marine metagenome | isolation source: seawater | place: Atlantic Ocean: North West | collected 2012
AAAAAATAGATTATTTTTAATTTAGCATTAAAATTAATTTATGAAAAAAGAAAAAAAAATTATTTTATCTTCTGTGTCTACTATAATTTGTGAATCTTTTTTACTTTGTTTATTGTCTTTTTTGATATTATCTTTTTTTGCTACAAATAAAATAACTAATAATATAAAGGAAAGTGTCAAGATAAATGTTTTTTTAAATGAAATAAATGAAACAGAAATAATAAGAATCACAAAAACTCTCAAAAGTAACGATTATATAAAAAATGTTTTATTTGTTTCGAAAGAAGAAGCTGCTGAAAATTTGTCTAAAATAATTGGAGAAGATTTCCTAAACGTATTAGATGGCCAAAATCCGCTTTTAGACTGCATAGACATTACATTAAAACCTGAGCATGCTGATTTGGATAAATTCAAAGAATTAGATTTTTTTTTAAAAAACAAATTTAATGAAGAGATAAATGAAGTAAAATTTCATGAAAATTTAATAGAAAAAATAAATTACAACATGAGTAAAATCATGAAATTCATATCTTTTTTTTCAATAATTCTTTTTATTGCAACCATATTTCTAATAAAAAATACCATTAGAATAAACATGAGAAATGAAAAAGACATAATAAAAACTATGAAACTTGTCGGAGCAACTAATAATTTTATAAAATCGCCATATTTAAAGAGCAGTGTTTTTAATGGAATAATATCTATTAGTATTTCAACAATATTATTCTTATCTATATCTTTTTTTGTAAATAAAAATTTAAATATATTTTACAATGAATCACTATTAAATATTATTACTTTTACATGTGTTTTTATATTTATTATTGGAATAATGATAAACTACGTGTCTACACTAGTAATAACTAACAACCACTTGAAAAAAATAAATTAATTATGAATTTTACTTTTAATAAAAAAAATTACCAATTACTAATTTTAGGGTTAGTCTTTATTATATCAGGATATATTCTTATGATCGGAGGCGGTTCTGAAAATCCTCAAGAATTTAGTTATAAGATTTTTGATTTTCAAAGATGGGTTTTAGCTCCTGTATTAATATTAACAGGTTTAGTGATTGAGATATTTGCTATAATGAAAAAATCATAAAAAAATGGATTTTTTTGAAGCAATTATTCTTGGAATAATACAAGGTCTAACTGAATTTTTACCCATAAGTAGCAGTGGTCATTTAGAAATTGCAAACAAATTACTAAATAACAAAATAGGTAGTGAAAATTTACTTTTAATTATAGTTCTACATTTTGGAACAGCTGTTAGTACTTTAATAGTTTTCAAGCAAGATATTATAAAAATAATACATGAATTTGTAAATGTAAAAACACAAAGGACTTCTTCTTTGATTTTTAAAATAATATACTCAATGATACCTGTAGTAGTAATTGGTTTAATTTTCGAAGAACAAATTGAAAATTTATTTAAAGGCAACCTGATTCTTGTTGGTTTCATGTTAATTATAACTGGTTTCCTTTTATTTTTAACTGATAGAAAAAAATCAATAAATAAAACAGTAAGCACAAAAAATGCAATCATAGTTGGTATTTCTCAAGCTATAGCTATATTGCCTGGTATATCAAGATCTGGTGCTACGATTTCAACAGCTGTTTTATTAGGTATAAATAAAAGTCAAGCCGCAAAATTTTCTTTCTTAATGGTTATACCAATAATAATAGGTAAAATTATTAAAGATTTAGTAACAGGAGATATCTCTTATAAAGAGGAAATGTTCTTTATTCTTATTGTTGGTTTTTTATCTTCATTAATAACTGGAATTATTGCTTGCAAATTGATGATCAAAATAGTTGAAAACAGTAAATTAAAATACTTTTCTATATACTGTTTCTTAATTGGTATAATATGTATAATAACTCAAATATAAAGAACCCATTTAAAAATGGTAAATTGTTTTTAATAGATAAAGAAAAAGGTGATTCTTCGTTTTATGTGGTAAAAAAGATAAGACAAGCCATACAAAAAAAAACAGGAGAAAAAATAAAAGTTGGTCATGCTGGGACATTAGACCCATTAGCTCAAGGTTTATTAATAATATGCGTAGGGAAAAAAACAAAAGAAATATATCAATATCAAAACTTGAACAAAACATATACTGGTGAAATGATTATTGGAGTAAAAACAAAATCATTTGACTTAGAAACAAAATTTTATGATCAAAAAAAATATAATCACATAAGTGAATCACAAATAAAAAATGCTACTAATTTTTTTAAAGGTGAAATTAAGCAATCTCCCCCGATTTACTCTGCTATAAAAGTAAAAGGCAAAAAATTATATGAATACGCTAGAAAAAATGAAAAAATAAAAATACCTGTTAGACAAGTTAATGTAATGGAATTTAATATTAATGAAATTAATTTGCCCAAAATAAAATTTGAAATAAAATGCGAAAAAGGCACATACATAAGATCAATTGTGAATGATTTTGGTTTAAAATTAGAGTGTGGTGCTGTTTTGTCTGAACTCAAAAGAACAAAAATAGGAAAGTATAACGTTAAAAACTCAAAAAAAATAAATGAAGTAATTAATTTTATTGTAAATTACAATGAATAATTTTTTTACTTTAAAAACATAAAATTATATGAAAAGAAAACTATCTGAATTTAATTTTGAACTTCCTAAATCTTTGCTAGCGACAAGACCTTCGGTTGATAGAGATGAATGCAAATTAATGGTTGTTAACAGAGAACTTGGTTCTATAGAACATAAAAAATTTAAAGACATTACTGAATATTTTAAAGATGGCGATGGAATTGTTTTAAACAATACAAAAGTTTTTCCTGCAAGACTATACGGAAGAAAAGAGAAAACTGGAGCAAAAATAGAAGTTTTCTTATTGAGAGAATTAAATAAAGAAAATTTACTGTGGGATGTTTTAGTAGACCCAGCTAGAAAAATAAGAATAGGTAACAAACTGTATTTTGGGAAAGATTTTAATTTAGTTGCAGAGGTCATTGACAACACTACGTCTAGAGGTAGAACTTTAAGATTTTTATATGACGGTGATTATGATGTATTTAGAGGTATGTTAGAGAAATTAGGAGAAACTCCTTTACCAAAATACATAAAAAGAAAACCCGACGAAGAAGACAAAGACAGGTATCAAACTGTATATTCAAAACACGAAGGTGCTGTAGCTGCTCCAACAGCAGGGTTGCACTTTAGTAAAAATTTAATAAAAAAATTAGAAATTATTGGTGTAAAACTACCTGAAGTGACTCTGCATGTTGGTCTTGGTTCTTTTAAACCTGTAGACGTTGAAGATTTATCAAAACACAAAATGGATTCTGAACAAATTATTATACCTCAAAAAAGTGTTGAAATTATAAACAATATAAAAAACAGGAAACAAAAAGTTTGCGCGGTTGGCACAACTGTAATGAGAACATTAGAATCCTCTGTGACAACTAAAAATGAACTTAAAGAATTTGATGGATGGACAAATCTTTTTATTTATCCTCCATTTAAATTTAATATAGCTGACGCAATGATTACAAACTTTCATACACCTAAATCTTGTTTATTAATGATGGTTTGTGCTTTTGGTGGATTTGATTTAATAATGGAAGCTTATCAAGAAGCTATAAAAAAGAAATACAACTTCTTTTCTTATGGTGATGCAATGTTAATTATTTAAGTTTGGAAAAAAATATTATCATTCTAGCAGGAGGGATTGGTAATAGAATGAAATCTAATATCCCCAAACAATTCTTGAATTTAAAAGAAGAACCTATACTTCTACATACACTTAAAAAATTTCAAGACTTTTGTCCAGACAGTAATATAATTATCACTATAAACAAAAATTATATTTCTTACTGGAAAGAAATATGTGAAAAATTAAAAATAAGAAACAAATATAAATTAGTAGTTGGAGGAGAAACGAGATTTCACTCTGTTCAGAACAGTTTAAAATTAATCAAATCTAATTCTATTGTAGCTATTCATGATGGTGTAAGACCAATGTTTACAAAAAAACTAATCTATAAATTATTTGACAAGATAAAAGAACATGACTGTGTTGTTCCTTATATATCAACTAACGACACAGTTAAAGTAAAAGGGATCAAAGTAAACAGAAAAGAATTAATGCTTATTCAAACCCCTCAACTTTTTAAAGGAAATGTTATAAAAAAAGCCTACAAACAAAAACATAAAAAAACATTTACAGATGATTCATCTGTTGTTGAATCAATTGGACATAAAATAAAATATGTGAAAGGAGAGTTGGAAAATATAAAAATAACAACTATAGAAGACTTAAAAATTATTAAAAAAATAATATAAAATATGTTATCAAAAAATATAAAAAAAGAAATGAAGTTATTTCAAAAAAAATACTCTTCATATATAAATAGTGATGTTCCTCTTTTAAAAAGTGTTATAAGTTTTATAGTAAAAAACAAAGGAAAACAAATAAGACCTCAATTAATTTTAATATTATCAAAAGGCTATAAATCGAAATTAGAGGAAGATACATATACCTCTTGTGTATTAGTAGAAACCTTACATAATGCTACATTATTGCACGATGATGTTGTAGATGACGCTAGTTTAAGAAGAGGTGTTTTTTCTGTAAATAATATTTGGAAAAACAAAATAGCTGTTCTTGTGGGTGACTACTTATTAGCTAAAGGTGTAATTATATCATCTGAACAAGATAAAAAAGAACATCTAAATATTTTGTCAAATACCGTGAAAACAATGATAGAAGGAGAATTAACACAATTCAAAAAAAACAATAACATTAAAATATCAGAAAAAGAATATTTCAATATAATAAATAAAAAAACTGGTTCTTTGTTTAACGCTTGTGGTCAATTTGTTGCTTTAAACAATAATTTAAGCAAAAACGAAGAAAAAATATTACAAAAAATAACAAATAATATTGGAATAATATTCCAAATAAAAGACGACTTATTAGATTTTGAAAAAACAAAAAGAAAATCAAAAACTAAATTTATTGATGTAATTAATAATCAGTTGACTCTACCTATAATACATGTATTGCACAACTCTTCTTTCAAAATAAAAAGACAACTGAAAGGTCTCTTAAAAAAAGATGATAAAAATTATGAAATAATAGAAAATATTTATAAAATTATAACAGAAGAAGGTGGTATAAAATATTCTGAAAATAAAATTATAGAATTACAAGAAGAAACATGTATTTTAATTAATCAGCTTTCTTTAAATAATAAAGCAGAGATTCGTGAAATGATAAAATATATATCTAAAAGAAAAATATGATTAGCCAAGAAACAATAGATAAAGTATTTGAAACAGCTAATATAGAAGATATAATTCGTGATTTTGTGGAATTAAAAAAATCGGGAGCAAATTATAAAGGTTTAAGCCCTTTTACTGATGAAAAGACTCCTTCTTTTGTTGTTTCTCCTGCAAAACAAATATGGAAAGATTTTAGCTCAGGTAAAGGTGGTAATTTCATAAGCTTTTTAATGGAGCATGCACACATGAGTTATCCTGAAGCAATAACACATGTAGCAAAAAAGTACAATATCGATATAATAGAAAATATAACTAACAAAAAAAAATTTGAGGAAAAATCCCATATACAAAAACTATATGAAGTAAATTCAGAGTTTAATGAAATATTTAAAAGCCATTTAATTCAAAGCCAAAAAACTTTAGACTATCTAAAAAAAAGAGGTTTTGACAAAAACACAATAGAAAAATTTGAAATAGGTTTAGGTTGTAATCAAAATGAAAAAGACTTAGAAAAATTAAAAGCAAAAGGCTTAAATCTTGACTTAATAAAAGAATTAGGAATAATTATAAAAAACAAAAACACCTCATACAATAGATTTAAAAACAGAATCATTTTCCCAATACATGATGGTTTTGGTAAAATCAGTGGTTTCGCGGGCAGAATACAAGAATCATCAAGTAATATTGCGAAATATATAAATTCTCAGGAAAGTTTATTATATAAAAAAAGTGAGATACTATATGGATATTTTTTTGCTAAAAATGAAATATCTAAAAGTGATAACTGTTATGTTGTAGAAGGCTACACAGATGTTATTTCTCTATATCAATCAGATATTAAAAATGTTGTGTCTTGTTCCGGAACCTCATTTACTGAAAAACAAATAAGAAAATTATCTAAAATAACAAAAAACATTACTATAGTTTATGATTCGGATAAAGCTGGAATAGATGCTTCAAAAAGAAGTATTAACATGATTTTAAAAAATAATATGAATGTCCAAATACTTCCATTACCTAAAGGTGATGACCCTGATTCTTTTTCTAAAAAGAAAAACCAAAATGAAATAAAAGAATATTTTGAAAATAAAAAAATTGACTTTATAGAATATGAACTGAATTATTTACAAAAATCAAAAACAACTGTAAATAATATAAATTCTTTAAACAGCATAATAAAATCTATCTCCGTAATTCCTAATGAGCTTACTAGGTCTATTTATGTAAAAGAGTTATCTGAGAAAGTTCAAATAGAAAAAGAAATAATTTCAAACCAGGTAAATAAAGTTTTAAGTAACACCCCATCCAAAAAAACAATCAACAATAAAGAAGAAAAAACTAATAAAATATCAGAACACGAATTAGATATTATAAAAATTATGATTAATTATGGAAAAGAAAAAATCAATATAAACAATAAAGAAATTAACGTTATAACATTTATAAAAAAAGAAATAAAAAATCAATACAAATTTGAAAACCAAACAATACATCATGTTTTTAATGAAATTTTAAATAAACATGAAAAACATTCAAGTTTTGAAATACAAAAATTTTTATCTAATAATAACTCTGAAATAAATTCTTTGTTGTCATCATTAATGATAGAAGACTTTTCGTTAAGCTCAGGATGGGAAAAATATGGAATACAAATCAGAAAGTATCACCATAATTTAAAGAAAATAGTAATAGGCACAATAAATACTTTAAAAATGACTGAGTTAAATAATAGAATAAAAACAGAACAATTAAAAATATCTTCTAATCCAAATGACAATACAGCAACGAATAATTTGATAAAATTACAAAAAGCAAGAGCAAAAATGTCAAAAGCAAGTGGCCGTTTCTATTTCAATTAGAATAAATCATAATATATTTTCTCTAAATCAAAATTATTGATATGTTGTTTTTTGTCACACAAAGACAACTCTGGTTTTACGTGAACTTCTATCATTAAACCATTCATTTTGTTTTTTAATAATGCTTCTTTAGAGATTTCATAAACCCATTTTTTATCACCACTTATGTGACTAGGATCGCATAATAAAATATGCTCTGGAAACATTTTTTTAACTTTTAATGGTATTTCCCATATTGGTTCATTTCTATATTTATTCTTGTTACCTAAGAAGAAGCCTCTATGTACTAATATTATGTTTTTAATATTAGCCTTTTTTATTCTTTCTATTGCTCCAATCCATGCTTTAATATCGGGATGTATAGGGTTTTTTATTATTACTGTTTTTTGTGTTCCTCGCAAAGATTCTGCTATCTCCTGAATTGAAAAAGGATTTGTTACAGTTCTAGCTCCGATCCACAACATATCTATATTGTAGTATAAACATTTTTCTACATGATTAGTATTAGCTATTTCTGTACTTGTTTTTAATCCTAATTCTAGGTTTATTTTTTTTAACCAAGGTAATCCTAATTCGCCTACACCGGAAAAAGAATCAGGATGAGTGCGAGCTTTCCATAATCCTGCACGAAAAACATCTATGTATGGACTTATATTTTTTGCTATTTCAAAAATATGTTTTTCTGATTCGGCGCTGCAAGGACCTGCTATTAAAAAAGGTTTTTTCATTTTTTATTATATCCTTCTATTACAATTGTAAATTCTCCCTTAGGTTTTTTTTCTTTAAAACATAATACCAATTCTTTCAATTTACCTCTTTTTGTTTCTTCAAAGATTTTTGATATTTCTCTTGACACAGAAGCTGACCTATCTTCTCCAAAAAAAACACAAAACTGTTCTAATGTTTTAACCAATCTATGAGGAGATTCATAAAATATTATTGTTCTTGTTTCTTTAGAAAGAAATTCTAATCTTTTTTTTCTGCCTTTTTTAAAAGGTAAAAATCCTTCAAAAACAAACCTTTCAGAAGGAAGCCCTGAATTAACCAAAGCTGGAACAAAAGCTGTTGGCCCTGGCAAACACTGAACATTTATATTATTTAAAATACACTCTCTTACTATTAAAAAACCTGGGTCACTTATTGAAGGTGTTCCTGCATCTGAAACTAAAGCTATACTTAAACCTGAAAGTAATTTGTTAATATATTTTTGTACAACTTTATGCTCATTATGTGTATGAAAAGATGTCGTTTTTTTATTAATATTATAACGCTTAAATAATTTTTTTGTTACTCTTGTGTCTTCTGCAAGGATAACATCTGCTTCTTTTAATATAGTTAGAGCTCTAAAAGTAATATCGTTTAAATTTCCTATTGGTGTAGGTATTATATATAATTTGCTCATACTTTTATTAAATTAGAATAATTTATTTAACTTAATTTATAATTAAATATATAATATTTTGATATGAGACAAAACGATTATGATAATGAATGTGGCTCAATAAGTGTTATATGTGGCCCTATGTTTTCTGGTAAAACCAGCGAACTAATTAAAAGATTAAAAAAACAAAAAATAAAAAAATATTTAGTTTTTAAACCAGAAATAGATGATAGATATGAAAAAGATAAAATAGTCTCTCACGACCAAAAAAAACTAGATGCAATTAAAATATTAGAATCTAAAGAAATATTAAATTATATAAAAAAGGATCAAAATATTATAGTTGGAATTGACGAAGCTCAATTTTTTGATAAAAATTTACCAAAAATATGTAATAAAATAGCAAACATGGGAAATACTGTAATAATAGCAGGATTAAATATGGACTCTGATGGTTGTCCTTTCGGCCCTATGCCTTTTTTGTTAGCTATTGCAGAAAATATCACCACACTGTCTTCTGTTTGTGCAGAAACAGGTAAAAAAGCATATTATACTAAAGCAATAAAATCCAAAAAAAAACAAATAAAAATAGGTGAAAAAAAATCATACATAGCTTTATGTAGAAAAGAATTTTATAAAAATGAAAAGTAACTTATACACAACTACTCTAAACATAGATAGAGAAATTTTAATTGATAATATTAATTTCTTTAAAAAGAAAAAAAACAAAATAATAGCCATGATAAAAGCAAATGCTTATGGTCATGGGGATATAGAGATAGCCAAAATTTTAGAACAAGAAAAGATATATTTATTAGGTGTTGCTGATTTTGAAGAAGGTGTAAGATTGAGAAAACAAAATATAAAAAGCAGAATAATGGTTACAGCTCCAACAGAAAATAATATTGAAGAAATAATTAATTATAATATGGAACCTTGTATTTATAATTTTAAAACATTGAAAAAATTAAATAAAATAAAAAAACAATCTTGTATACATATAAAATTTAACACAGGAATGAATAGGTTTGGTTTTGAGTATAATGATATTTATCCTCTTTTTGAAAATTTAAATAAAAACAAAAAGATAAACTTGTGTTCAATATTTTCTCATTTAGCGGACCCTGAAAACAATGATTTTACAAAAAAACAAATAAATGAATTTGAGAAAATAAAAAATAAAACCAAAAGTTTAATTAATAATGATATAGATTATCATATACACAACACAAAAAGTTATATTCATTTTCAAAATAAAAATGAAATTATAAGAACTGGTCTAGGTCTTTATGGTTATGTTAAAAATCAAAACAACATTAAACCTATAGCGGAATTAACTTCAAAAATAATACAAATAAAAGAGATAAAAAAAAACGAAAATATAGGTTATAAAAATTACTTTATATCAAAAAAAAATATGAAAATAGGAATTATACCTATTGGATATGCAGATGGATTAAAAAGAAATTGGAGTAATGGTAAATTAAAGTTTTTAATTAAAAACAAACTTTATCCTGTTGTTGGTTTAATTTCTATGGACAGTTGTATTGTTGATATAACTAACAGCAAAATAGAAGAAGGAGAACTTGTTATTTACTTCGGCAAAAAAAGAAATATTTGTGATTTAGCAAAAGAGCTTGAAACTATTCCTTATGAAATAACTGCCTGTTTATCTAAAAGAATAAAAAGAACTTATATCTAGTTTATTTATCAAAAAAGAAAAATATAGAAACAAAATAAGTGTATTGTGGCTTAATAAATAACTATCTCCTAAACACATAAATAAAAAAGGAAAGAAACAACAAAATATAGAAATTAAATCTTTTCTTTTAATATAAAAGAAAAACTGATAATAAAGAGCAAATAAAAAGAAAACCAATCCAAAAAAACCTAATTCAAACATAACATACAAGTAGTGGTTATGCGGTGTCTTATGCCCTAATTCTATAAGTGATTCTGAAAAATCTGAATGATTAGAAAACTCAGTGGCAAAACTGCCTGTACCATAACCAAAAAACGGTTTTTTTCTAATTAAATCAATAGATGTTATTAGAAAGTACCAACGTTGATTTTCTTGAGTTTTTAAATTTGACTTTATTAAATTAATGTTATCAACAGTGCTGTTAATTCTATTTTTAAAAGTATTATTAATATTATAATTTATGTAAATTAAAAAAATTAAGGAAAAAAATGTGATTAAAAAATGTTTTGTTTTCATAAATAAAAAAGAAATAAAACAAGCCATTAAAATGAAGTTGAATTGACCCATTCTACCCCTTTCTATGAATAAGCTAAAAATAAAAAAAATAATAAAAGAAAATATAATGTAATTAAGTATTGTTTTTCTTTTTATTTTAATATTCCTAAATAAAATAATAAAAGATATAATAATACAAAAAGACAAAAATATATTATGATCTCTATAATTTAAAAGTAAAACTAAATCTGGGTTTTTATATATTCTAAACAAATAATGAGGTATAATGTCATAATGTTCTAGTATACCATAAACTGATGAAACAAACATAGAAGAACAAAAAGCTAAAAAAGAATAAAAACAAAACTTTTTATTTATTCCTATTGTAAAGAAAATGGGAATACAAAAAAACAATAAATTAGATTTAAGAACATACCAACTGTCTTTTTCTAAAACACCCCAAAAACACCCTAAAGCATATACTATGTTTAAAACAAGTATACTTACAAACCATTTATTATTAATTAATTTTGTGAAAAACAAAAGCCTTTGTTGTAAAATCCATAAAAAAACAATAAATAAAATAATTAAATCTGTTAAAAAAACAGAAAAAGGTAATACAGCACCTAAAGAAAAGAATAAATAATTAATTAATCTTCTCAAAAATCATATTGTATTCATTAGTATCTAATAATATAAACTTTGCTTTTTTTATTTGTTTGTCATTTAACAGGTTTGCTTCTATACGTCCTTTTTGATAAAAAAACCTCGAGGATATTTCCGGAATAATTAAATCTAGAATAAGATTTTTATTATTATAAAGATCTTTTGATTTTTCATTTTTAATTATGTCTTCTATTTTTTCACAAATTTCAACTACTTCATTATTGTCATATTTTTCATTTTTAATTGTTGAAACAAGAGTATCTAAATATACCTCAGAACTTGTTTCATAAGTATGTTCTTTTTGTGAAATAAAATCTTCAAACAATTTGAAAATTTTATTTGTATCTAATTTAATTAAATTGAAATCTTGATGATTTAATCTGTATTCTGTAGCAAAATCAAAAATATAATTATTTTTAATAACTGAAATTAAAAAAGCATTAACTTCTTGATTATTTAATACGTTAATGTCTGGATGAATACCATTACCTGCTGAAACTTTTCTCCCCAATAATGTTGTGTAATTTTCTGAAAGACTGTCTTCTTTTAAAACACTTGAATAATTAACCTCTTGTATACATCTTCCACTTGGTAAATAATATTTAGCTGTTGTATATTTTAATTGAGAATTATATGGCAGTGGCTTAGTTCCTTGCACTAAACCTTTACCATATGTTTTTTCTCCTATTATTACAGCTCTATCTAAATCCTGTAATGAACCCGAAACAATTTCTGAAGCAGAAGCGGAGCCTCCATTAACTAAAACAACTAATGGTATTTCTGTGTCTAAAGCTTTTTGTTTTGCTTTATATATATATTCGTTATGTCTACTTTTTGTAGAAACTATCTCAGTAGATTTTGGAACAAATATGTTAACAATATCTACTGATTCATTTAACAAACCTCCTGGGTTATTTCTTAAATCTAAGATTAATTTTTTAATTGAATGCTTTTTTTTAAGTTCAGAATAAGCTTCCTGTATATCTTTTGCTGCATTTTCTCTAAAATTAGACAAAACAATATATCCTATATCATCACTTAAAACACCGTAATATGGAACATTATCTACTTTTATTTTCTCTCTCTTAAGATTAAAATCATATTCTTTATTTGATCTACTTACAACAACATTAACCTTTGTTCCTACTTCTCCTTTTAATTTAGAACTAATATACTCAACGCTCTTCCCCTTAACATCTTCATTATTTATTTTTAAAAATTTATCTCCAGCCATTAAACCTGTTTTTTGGGCTGGGAAACCGTAATAAGGCTCTCTAACTATAACATATTCTCCTACTTTAGAAATTATTGCTCCAATACCACCATAAACACCTGTTCTTTGAAATTTAAAATCCTCTATCTCTGATTCTGGTATGTAAGTAGTATATGGATCTAATGACTTTAACATTGAATTAATTGCCTTCTTCATCAACTTTCCTGGCTTTACTTCTTCAACATAAAGCATATTAATCTCCCTATAAACCGCATTAAATATTTCTATGTTTTTAGATATTTCAAAATAATCACCTACAAAACTGAAAGACAACAAAGACAATCCAAGAACAAGTATTATGTTTTTAATTTTTTTCATTTTGCATTTTTTTAAGGGATTGTAAAATTAATTTTATTTTATCAAAAATTTCTTTAAAAGTTACATTAGTTTTATTTGAACTATAAACTAACAAAATTGCTAGGTTTTTATTGTGTAAAATAATTTCATTTATAATATTTTTTTGTAATCTGTATGACTCTCTAATTAATCTTTTTATTCTGTTTCTGTCGACTGATTTTTTTATGTTTTTTTTAGGAATAGATATTAAAATTTTATTTTTATTTATTTTTTTATCTGTATTTATATATGAAACTGTAAAACTACCTGACTTGAAAGAATTTTTAAATTTTAACAATTCTTTAATTAATCCGTGTTCTTTGATTCTTTCTGTTTTGTTGAAGCTATTCACTAAAGTTACTTTCTTTTTTTCAAATAATGATCAATAGCCATTGTCATAGAAGGTGCTTTTTTTGTTGGAGTTTTAATGTTGACTTCTAATTTTTTTTCTTCTGCCATGATACTTGTGTTCGAGCCATAACATCCTATCAAAGTTTTATTTTGTTTGTAATCGGGAAAACTTTTAAATAAAGTTTTTATACTTAAGGGAGTGAAAAAAGCCATTAGAAAATAAGAATCTATGTCTAAATGCTTTACATTTTCGTTTACTGTTTTATAAACAACTGCTTTTGTGAAATTAACCTCATTATGAGTTAAAAATTTATTCATTTTTGGATTCATGATATTAGAACCTGGTATTAATATTTTTGAATCTTTATGCTTTTCAAAAGCTGGTAATAAATCTGCAATTGTCTTTTCGCCCACAAATATTTTTCTTTTTCTGTACACAATATATTTTTGCAAATACACTGCTATAGTTTCTGATAAACAAAAATATTTCATGCTTTCAGAAATTCTTAATCTTAAGTCTTCACATAATCTAAAAAAATGAATTATAGAGTTGCGGCTAGTGAACAAAATAACTTCGTGACTTGGAATATTTACTTTTTGTTTTCTAAAAGCTTTTGCTTTTACTTCTTTTAAACTAATAAATGACTGAAAATCTATCTGAAGTTTGTGTTTTTCAGCTAATCTCGTATAAGGTGATTTAGCTATATTTTGTGGTTCAGTTTGAGTTATTAATAATTTCCTTCTTCTAGGCATTTTGAACAAAAATCTTTAAAAACCATAAAAATGGTATAATTTCTAAACAGCAAAGATACAAAAATATAGAACTATAAAACAGCTTTATTTTGTTAATAAAAAATTTATACAATTTATAATACTTATAAACATAAATTACAATAGATATTATAAATATAATAGTATAAATAATTAAACTATTATTTACATAATATAGTATATATGAAAAAGGAAATAAAAAAACCCCCAAAGATGCTTCATGTATAAAGGAATTATAAATTATAACTTTTCTTTTAAAATTCTTGTTAAATACATTTATCAAAATAAAGATCAACAATGTTTTAAAAGTGAAAATGAGAATTAAAAATAAACTTAAAAATAAAAACTTACTTAAAAACTCTGGATCATAACGAATATTGTATAAAGTAACAAAAGAAATACATTGAATGTAAATTATTAACAATGGTATTAAGTAGTAAATTCCTGTTTTTTTTTTGTTTCCAGAATAATAAAAAAAATGATTATTATCAAAAACCATTCTAAACATAAAAGTTATATCGTTTTTAAAAAAAAATAAAATAAAAGAAATAATTATTAAAGAAAACACGAAAGAAACAAAAACAAAATTATAATTTAAAATGTTAGAAATTATATACTCGTACATAATCTAATTTTCAATAGCCCCATTGTCAATCCAACATTGAATAATTTGAATTTGATTTTGATTTAATTGAGACCCTACATTAGGAGGCATGACTTGATTTGGGTCATTTGAAGATACTAATGAAATAATAATATCTTTAATGGCAAAAACTGTATTGTAATAAACTTCATTATTATCTATAGAACCGAAAATTCCTGCTGATTCTGCTGTTTGGCCAACACTATGACAAGAAACACAATTATTATATATTATTGGTGCAACATCATTAATAAATGATACATTATCACATATATCATTTATTTCTGTTTCTCTATCACAAGAATTAAAAAATATTATAAATAATACTATATATAGAATTTTAAATTTCATTTTTTTAAATTTATTAAATAAATTTTTACATTTAAAATATGAATCAAACAAATTATATAAATAACGACTATTTAAACATAGATGAATTGCTCTCAGAAGAACATAAATTAATTAGAGATTCTGTTAGACAATGGGTAAATAAGAACTTGGACCCCATAATAGAAGACCATTATGAAAAAGCTACTTTTCCAAAACACATTTTAAAAGGATTAAGTGAAATAGGTGCTTTTGGTGCTTGTATACCTACAAAATATGGCGGAGGTGGTCTTGACTATATATCATATGGAATTATAATGCAAGAATTAGAAAGATGTGATTCTGGGATAAGATCAACTGCTTCTGTTCAATCTTCATTAGTAATGTTCCCGATTCACGAGTTTGGCAATGAAAATCAAAAACAAAAATTTTTACCAAAATTAGCAAAAGCTGATTTAATCGGGGCTTTTGGTTTAACTGAGCCAAATCATGGCTCTAATCCATCTGGGATGGAAAGTAACTTTATAGAAAAAGGGGATTACGTTATTTTAAATGGCGCAAAAATGTGGATATCAAATTCTCCTATTTGTGACATAGCAGTAGTATGGGCTAAAAACGAAGAAAACAGGATAAAAGGTTTAATTGTAGAAAAAGGGATGAAAGGTTTTTCTACTCCTGAAACACACGGTAAATTATCTCT
>MDSW01179894.1_pt1 | contig 15765 bp, 12 predicted proteins | sample 811171 | NCBI WGS metagenome assembly MDSW01 (sample SAMN05326641, study PRJNA326480) | marine metagenome | isolation source: seawater | place: Atlantic Ocean: North West | collected 2012
AAATAGTAATGAATACTCAAATCTCATCACTGGAAATACCCCATATTCCAGTGATGCTGAATGAAATCATTAAAATCGCCTCTCCTTCAAAAGGGGGACTTTATATTGATTGTACGTTTGGCGGAGGAGGTTACACAAAAGCTTTTCTTAAATTTTCAAAAGTAAGAGTAATAGGATTTGACAGAGACAATCACGTAGTTTCAATTGCTAGAGCACTTGAAAAAAAATTTAAAGAAAGATTTCGTTTTTTTCAATTGAAATTTAGTCAAGTTGACACAGTTTTAAAGAACAGAGTTGATTTTATAGTTTTTGACCTAGGGATTTCTTCAATTCAACTAAATAATCTTAAAAGAGGTTTTTCTTTTAAGTCAAAAGACAAATTAGATATGACAATGGGTCTTTGTCATACATCTGCAGAAGAGGCAATAAACAACTTGAGTGAAAAACAATTAAAAAAGATAATAAAAATTTTAGGTGAAGAGCAGGAAGCATCTAAAATTGCTAAAAACATTGTAAAATTTAGATCAGTAAAAAAAATTACTCGTGTTGATGAACTAGTAAAAATAATTGAAAAAAGTAAAAAAAAAATTTCTGGTTCTAAAATTAATCCTAGCACTAAAACATTTCAAGCTCTTCGGATCTTTGTAAATAAAGAGATAACTGAGCTTATGAACGGAATTGTAGTCGCTACAAAATACTTGAAACCTGGAGGTAAAATTCTAACTGTAAGTTTTCATTCTATTGAGGATAAAATCGTAAAATTTTTTTTTAAAAACTTCTCAATGAACAGGTCAAAACCTTCAAGATATCTTCCAGAAAATAACTCAGATTCTTTTAATTTATTTGAAAAATATAATAATAAAATAATCAAACCTTCTTCAAAAGAGCTTAGTACAAATTATCGCTCAAGGTCCGCAAAATTGAGATACGCTACGAGAAGTAAAAATGAATTTATTTTTCCTAAAAATTTGTTTCAAAAATTTAACAAATATTTAGATGTGGAGGCGATAAATGTTGAATGTTAAAGTATTATTTTCAGTAATTTTCTTTTCCTTGTTATTAGTTGGTACTTCATTCATAAAAAATCAATCTAGAGAAATTGAGAAAAAAATTAATAAAATAAGTAAAATAATCCATTTGAAAAAAAAAGATTTAAATTACGCGCAATTAGATTTTTTTTACTTATCTTCTCCATCTGTTTTAGATAAAAAAATCGAAAACTTAGATCTAAATGATTACTTAATTATGAATAATTCAAGAATTTTTTCAAATGTATCAAATTTTTTAACAGTACAAAATAAGCTTGTAATTTATGAAAGACTAAATGGGGAAAAAATACAAAAAAAATAAAAATCACAACATAAACCAATCAAGTTTTTATTTTGAGGATTATATTGAAACAAACAAAAAAAATAAGTTCTCAAAAGATAAAAACTTTTTTCAGGATAGAATTTATTTACTTTTTTTCCTATTTTTTTCTCTAATATTCATTTTTAGCTTAAGAATAGTCCACATTTCTTTGAATGAAATTAAAATATATGAAAAGGAAAAAAGTTATAAATTTTCTTTGTTGAGACGAGATATAGTTGATAGAAACGGTGTATTAATTTCTAGAAATGTAACATCTTTTCACGCAGCAATTAATCCTAAACTAGTTAGTAATAAAGAAAATTTTTTAATAAAGCTAAGATTAAATTTTCCGGAATTAAACACAAAATTTATAGAAAAAAATCTTTATAAAGATAAATATTTCTATTTAAAAAAAAGGATTACTCAAGATGAAAAAAAAATATTATGGAGACTTGGGGAAAAAGGAATAATTTTTGAACCATTTCAATCGAGGATTTATACTCATGGAAACTTGTTTAGTCATATAATCGGTCAAGTAGATTACGATAATTTTGGTATATCTGGTATAGAAAAATATTTCGATAAAGAATTAAAAAATAAAAAGTTAATTAATGAACCACTAGAATTAACATTAGATACTAATATTCAACATTTGATTAGCAAAGATCTCAATAAAGCTTTAAAAACATTTAATGCCACAGGTGCAGCAGCCTTACTAATGAACGTAAAAAGTGGAGATATACTTTCTTTAGTGTCTTTACCAGATTTTAACATAAATGTAAGAGCTGATCTATCTAATAAAAAATATATTAATAAGATTACTAAAGGTGTTTATGAGTTAGGCTCAATTTTTAAAACATTTACGATAGCATTAGCTTTAGAAAATGATATTGTGAAACCAAACACTGTCATCCAAAATATACCAAGATCAATTAAATGTTCTAAGTTTAAAATTTCAGATATAAAAGAGTTTCCCAAAAATTTGACCGTAGAAGATATTTTAATAAGATCGTCTAATGTCGGTACTTTGTTATTGGCCAGAAAAATAGGAGAGGAAAAATATAAGAAATTCATTAATGATACTAAACTACTCTCGAATTCTCAAATTCAATTAGAAGAAGTTGGAATTCCAATTAAATTCAGTTGGAATAAATGTAAATTAGAAACGATTTCTTATGGACATGGAATTACTACTACACCTTTACAAGCAACCGCTGTTTATGCTGCAATGGTAAATGGAGGCAAAATCATAAAACCAACTCTTATCAAAAATAAAGAAATAAAATCTCATGGAAAACTCATTTCTGAGGAAACAAGTAAAAACATAAATGATATTTTGAGAAAAGTTGTTACTGATGAAGAGGGAACAGCTCATTTGGCAGATGTTAATGGTTATTATGTGGGAGGTAAGACTGGTACTTCTCAGAATTACCAAAATGAACATGAAAATTTAAATACCTTTATATCCGTGTTTCCTTCGCAAAAACCTCAGTTCGCTTTATTAATAATGCTTGAAAACCCTAAAATAGCAAAAAATTTAATTTATGACTATAGAGGTGCGAAAATAAAAGGTTTCAGGAATGAGGCTGGATGGAACTCTGTTTATATAGCTGGCAAAATAATAGAAAAAATTGGGCCAATTTTAGCCATAAATAATAAAGATTTTAATTAAAAATATGTTACTGAACAAATTAATTAAAGACTTTTCTACACAAAAAAAAAAGATCAAAATTCTTGGAATAGCTGTAAACAGCAAAAATGTGAAACCAGGGTATATTTTTTTTGCTATAAAAGGAAACAAGATCAATGGAGAAAAATTTATTAACGATGCAATAACAAGGGGTGCCCATGCAGTCGTTTGTTCAAAAAAATGTAAATATAGAAATAAAAAAATCCCAATTATAAAAACTTCTAAAATTAGACAAGAATTAAGCAGAGTTGCATCAATTTTTTACAGTTTTAAACCGAAAAATATTATCGCCGTAACCGGAACTAATGGCAAAACTTCAGTTGCAGATTTATACTATCAAATTTTAAAATTAAATAAAATTCCTGTTGCCACAATTGGTACATTAGGAATTAAATTAAAAACAAAAACGATTAAATGCTCTTTGACAACTCCTGAAACTGTTTTTCTACACAGATCATTACAAAAGATCAAAAAACAAAAAATAGACAATGTAATAATTGAAGCTTCAAGTCATGGACTAGACCAAAATAGACTGGATGACGTTTATTTTAAAGCTGCTATTTTTACTAACTTAAGCCAAGACCATTTGGATTACCATAAAACTATGAGATCTTATTTGAAATCTAAACTTTTATTATTCAAAAAAATTTTAAATAAAAAAAAATTTGTGATTGCTGATAGTTCAATTCAAGAATTTTCGAGTATTAAAAAAATCTGTAAAAAAAGAAAACTTAAATTGATTAATATCACAGAAATAGAAAAAAGATTGGCTAAACGTATCGATTTGAATTTAAACAAGTTTCAAATAAAAAATCTTTCCATGGCTATTGCTGCAGCTAAACTTAATAACTTAAGTGAGGAAAAAATATTTAAATCATTAATAAAAATTAAAAATGTTAGCGGAAGACTTGAATTAATAAGAATTTTCCCAAATAATATTAAAGTTTATGTGGATTTTGCACACACACCAGATGCTCTATTTAAATCCATTAATTCATTAAAAAGTTTTTGCAATAGTAAGCTCTCTTTAGTGTTTGGATGTGGCGGAGAAAGGGATTTTAAAAAAAGACCTTTAATGGCAAAAATAGCAAGCGCTCATTGTGAAAAGATATACGTAACAGACGATAATCCAAGAAATGAAAACCCTAAAAAAATTAGAGAGGAAATAGTAAAGAATATTAAAATTAAAAATTGTTACAATATTGGATCTAGATCGCTCGCAATTAAAAAAGCCATAGCAGATGCATCTCCAAACGATATAATATTAGTAGCTGGCAAAGGTCACGAGGATGAACAAATTTTTAAAAATAAAACTATTTTAATTTCTGATAAACAAATAATTAAAAGACTAAAATTGAAGGTAAAGAAGATATCGAGCAAAAATCAAAATTTTTTAGAAAATCAAAAGATTATTAATTTAATTACAAACAATAATATAATAAAAAATTTTCATGGTCTTTCAATAGACTCTAGGACAGTTAAAAAAAATAATCTCTTTTTAACAATCAAAGGTAAAAAAAACGATGGAAATTTATTTATTGAGAAAGCTCTTAACAAAGGTGCATCATTAATAATTTCATCGAAAAGAAATAAAAAGTTTAAAAATAAAATAGTAAAAGTTAAAAATGAGATTGATTTTTTAAATAAATATGCATCAAATAAAAGAGAACTTACATCTGCTAAAATAATCTCTGTCACTGGAAGTGCTGGAAAAACTTCTTTAAAAAATTTAATTAAGGAATTATTGGAAAATTTTGGACAGACTTTATGCTCCCCCAAGTCATATAATAATCGATTTGGAGTACCTTTGAGTTTATCGCAATTACATACTGATCATAAGTATGCTGTATTTGAAGTAGGTATGAGTAAAATGGGTGAAATTAACTCACTGACAAAGCTTATTAAACCTCACGTTGGAATTATCACAAATATAGGGGAGGCACATATAGAAAATTTTAAGAATCTTAAAGGCATAGCTGAGGCTAAAAGTGAAATGATTAATAATATTGAGCATAACGGCACAGTAATTTTAAATAGAGATGACAAATTTTTTAATTTCTTGTCGAAAAAAGCAAAACTTAATAATTTAAAGGTCGTCTCTTTCGGTTTTAATAAACAATCTGATGTTTATCCTATTAAAATACATCAAAATAAATTTACTCATCTAATTTTGAAAGTTAAAAATCAAGTTTTAAGTTTAGAGACAATTAATGTGAATATCTACAATATTTTATCATCACTCGCTTTACTTAGTGTACTAGATCTTAATTTTAAAACTACAATACAATCCTATAAAAATCATCAGACTACTGAGGGTAGGGGTAAGATACATAACATTAAGAGATACAAAAAAAATTTTAAATTAATTGACGAAAGCTATAATGCAAATCCTTTATCGGTAAAAAATGCAATTAATAAATTTAAATCAATAAAAAAACAAAATTTTAAAAAATATCTAATTTTAGGTGACATGCTTGAATTAGGCGAAAAGTCAGATAATTTACATCAAAGATTATCTAAAGTTATTAACAATTCAGATATTGATAAAGTATTCGTAAAAGGCAGTAAAGCTATTACAACTTACAAAAATATTGCCAAAAATAAACGAGGTAATATTTTTCAATTAGATGAAGATATAGATTTTAACTTGAATAAAGTTATAGCTAATAATGACTATCTTATGATTAAAGGCTCAAATGCAACCGGATTAAATAATTTCAGCAAAAGGATGATAAAGGGTTATTAAATGTTGTTTCACTTTTTTACATCATTAATTGAACAATATTCTTTTTTTAATGTTTTTAAATATTTAACTTTTAGGACCGGGCTATCAGTAATGACATCGCTAATTGTCGTTTTCATAATAGGAGCACCATTAATAAAAATTTTTTCAGAGAAAATGATTACAGGCCCAATTAGGCAAGATGGTCCAATTGACCATATTGTAAAAAAATCTGGCACTCCAACTATGGGAGGTGTGATTATAATTATAGGTATAATTTCAAGCACATTACTTTGGGCGGATTTAAGAAATATTTATGTATGGACATTAATATTTGTATCTCTGAGTTTAGGTGGGTTAGGTCTATTAGATGATATTTTGAAAATTAGATATAAAAACTCAAGAGGCTTAAAGTCTAGTTATAAATTTTTAGGTCAACTTTTAATAGGTCTCGCAACTTTGTTTATTTTAATAAAATATTCAAATCATGAATTCTTGTATGAACTATATTTTCCGTTTTTTAAAAATTTAGTTTTACAAATGGGATTATTTTTTATTCCATTTGGATTGTTTATAATTATTGGCGCTTCAAATGCAGTAAATTTAACCGATGGTTTAGATGGTTTAGCTACTGTCCCTGTAATGTTAGTAGCTTTATCTTTCACATTAATTTCTTATATAGTAGGAAATACAATTTTCTCAGAATATCTTCAAATTAAATATATTCCAGACGTTGGGGAGCTATCTATCTTTTGTGGTTCTATTGTTGGTGCTTGTCTTGGTTTTCTTTGGTACAATGCTCCACCAGCAAAAATTTTTATGGGTGACACGGGCTCCCTTTCATTAGGAGGTTCATTAGCTGCGATCGCAATTATAGTGAAGCATGAAATAGTTTTAGCTATAATTGGAGGATTATTTGTTCTAGAAACTGTATCAGTAATAATTCAAGTTATTTCTTTTAAACTCACTGGCAAAAGAATTTTTAAAATGGCGCCCATTCATCATCATTTTGAAAAAAAAGGGTGGGCAGAGTCCACAATTGTTATTCGTTTTTGGATAATAGCGATTATTTTAGCCCTTGTAGGATTAGCTACATTAAAATTGAGGTAAAAAATGAGTCCTGTTAATTTGAAGGAACTATCTTTTTTAGTTTATGGTTTAGGTTTAACTGGTAGGTCGGTAGTAAATTTCTTCATTAGAAATAAAATTAAAAACTTCGAAGTTTGGGATGATAAAAATAATTTGTATAAAGGAAAAAGATCAAGAGACTTAAATAGATCTTTAAAAAAAGCAAACTATATAGTTCTTAGTCCTGGTGTAAATTTATTAAATTCAAAAAATAGCAAAAAATTGAAAAAATTTAAAAAAAAAATAATTACTGATATTGATTTGATGTTTTTATTTAAAAGAAATTTTAAAAGTATTGTTGTGACAGGAACTAATGGAAAATCAACAACAAGTAAAATAATAGCTCATATATTGAAAAAAAATAACTTCAAAGTTTTCTTAGTTGGAAATATCGGTAGTCCGATCCTAAATATTAATATTAAAAAAAATTGCTTCTTAGTAATTGAAGCCTCTTCATTTCAACTCTCTCATTCTAAGTTCATTTTACCTGATTATGCTATGATTTTAAATATAACTAATGATCACATCGATTGGCATGGTAGCATGAAAAATTACAAAGACTCAAAGTTTAAAATTTTTAAAAATCAAAAAAGCTATCAATATTCATTAATTACAAAAAAACTATTTGCGGAATTTAAGAAAAGAAATTTACAAGGAAAAATTATAATTCCAAAAAGCAAATATTATTCTAGAATTAAATCTAAGATAAAGAATTCTTACCTTACCTTAGATATTAACGATGAAAACATGTCTTTTGTATTTGCTTTATGTAATTTACTTAAAATAAATTTGAAATCATTTGTAAAATCGTTAAATTCTTTCAGAGGTCTTCCTCATAGATATGAAATTTTTTTGAAAAAGAGAAATTGTGTTTTTGTAAACGATTCTAAAGCGACTACATTTCAAGCCTCTAAATTTGCTCTTAAAAATTCCACTAATACCTATTGGATATTAGGAGGTCTTCCAAAAAAAAATGATAAATTTGATTTAAAAGAAGTTAAAAAAAATATCATAAAATCGTATATAATTGGTAAAAATATAAATTTTTTTAAAAGCCAGATTCATAAACAAGTAAACTACTATGTAGCAAAAGATTTGAAAAATTCAATTATCCAAATAATAAAGGATATCAAAAAATTCAAGACAAAAAAAAATACCATATTACTTAGTCCAGCATCAGCTTCATTTGACCAATATTTAAATTTCGAAAAAAGAGGTGAACATTTCAAAACGCTAAGCAAACATTATGCAAGAAAATATATTTAAATTTCGATTAATAGATTATTGGCGTAATATGGATAAAAAAATATTTTTTTGTTTTTTAACTCTTTTTTTTCTTGGGCTATTTTTTTCATTTTCATCTACATCTTCCTTAGCTGGTGAAAGATTAAACAAAGACTATTATTTTTTTTTCTCAAAACATCTAATTTTTACTTTTATAGCCTTATCAATAATGATTCTTGTTTCAATTATTGAAACTTCACTTTTAAAAAAATTTATAGTTCCAATTTTCTCAATATCTTTTATTTTTCTAGCATTAGTCCCTGTATTTGGCATAGAAGTCAAAGGAGCTAAAAGATGGCTTGATTTTTATTTTTTTAGACTACAGCCAATAGAATTATTAAAACCATTCTTTATTTTAATAACCGTAAAAATTTTAACCTTTGAAAAGTTACAAAATTCCCAATTGAAATATTTTTTAAGTTTTTTTTTATTATCTTTAGTTTTAATTCTATTAATAGATCAACCCGATCTTGGCCAATCAATTTTGCTGGTCGGAAGTTGGGTAGCTACTGTTTTTATATCAGGAGTAAGTTTATTTTACATTCTGGGTTTTTTTTCAATATTTGCAATTGCAATAACTTGTTTACTTATGTTAATGCCAGAGAAATTTGGATATATTATTAACCGTTTGGTTTCATTCATAGATCCAAGTAAAGGAGATAAATTTCAATCATCATCAGCTCTCGATGCAATAAAACTTGGTGGCTTGAAGGGGCAGGGCATGGGCGAGGGTATTTTAAAAGAAAGAGTACCAGAAGCTCATACAGACTACATTATTGCTATAATTTCAGAAGAGTACGGGTCAATTATATCTATAATAATAATTTTTATTTTTTTGTACATTTCATTCAGAATTATTAAAAATTGTATTAATCAAAATGATCAATCTATTAAAGTTTCTTTATGTGGGCTTACTTCTTTATTAATTTTTCAGACCTTTATTCACGTTGGAGTTAATACCAACTTAATGCCTACAACAGGAATGACATTGCCATTTTTAAGTTATGGAGGTTCATCTTTAATTGGAAGCGCGATTCTTGCAGGGGTAATTTTAAATTATACTAAAAATAAGACTTACTTTTATGAATAAAAAAATTAAAGCATATATTGCAGCTGGAGGAACTGGCGGACATGTATTACCAGGTTATCATTTAGCTAAACATTTAACCGATCAGAATTATGATGTTAATTTAATTATAGACAAAAGAGGGCATAGGTACATGGACCAATTAAGTGGTATTAAGTTCTTGATTTTACCATCATCACCATTAGCCAAAAAGAACTTTTTAAAAATTTTCATTTCGTTAAATTTAATTTTTTACTCAATTTTAAGATCTTTAATATTTCTATTATTTAATAGACCTTCGCTTATCTTTGGAATGGGAGGATATGCTTCATTTCCTATATGTGTTGCGGCTAGTATTTTAAAAATCAAATTTTTTATTTATGAAAATAATTTGGTGATTGGCAAAGCTAATCAATATTTGCTTCCTCTAGCAAACAAAATATTTGTAGCAAATAATGAGATTGAGGGGATACCAAAAAAATATAACAACAAAGTAATTGAAATAGGAAATATTATAAAAAAAGAGATCTTATATAGCTCTAATAAAAATAGCCATTCATCAAATTATCAAAAAATGAATATACTTGTACTTGGGGGGAGCCAAGCAGCAAAAATATTTGCTGAAAAACTCCCTAATATATTCCAAACTTGCTCAAGTCGAGGTGTTACACTTAAAATTTTTCAGCATTGTTTACCCAGTCAAAATGATAAGCTAAAAAATTTTTATGAAAAAAATAATATAGAATGTGAAATTTTTAATTTTACTTATAATTTAGAAAACTATTTTTCAAGAGTAAATTTTGCAATCACAAGATCTGGTTCTTCAATGTTGGCTGAATTAACTAATGCGAAAATTCCTTTTATATCAGTACCTTTGCCATCATCTGCAGATAATCATCAGTTAAAAAATGCAAATTTTTATCAAAAAAAAGGATTAGCTTTTTTGATTGAAGAGAAGGATATAAGTTCGAAATTATCCGATCTTATTGCAAATGTCTTCAAAAATAAGGATATTTTAAAAAAGATTATTAACGATCAAAGTCAATATTCTGACAAAAATGTCTACAAGAATATTAATCAAATATTAAAGAAAACTTTTAATGAAAAGAATTAATTTAGGTCAAAAAGACATAATTCATTTTGTGGGTATAGGAGGAATTGGCATGAGTGGCTTAGCACAAATAATGAAAAACATGGGTTTCAGGATCCAAGGAAGTGACCAAAGTAAAAGTAAAAACACCTCAATTTGTATAAAAGCGGGAATAAAAATATTTATAGGACATTCAAAAAAAAACGTAGCCAGTTCTACAATTTTAGTAAGATCTTCTGCTATTAAAGATAATAACAGTGAGATAAAATTTGCAAAGTTAAAAAAAATACCAATTTATTCTAGAGCAGAGGTGCTTGCTGATGTAGTTTCACTTAAAAAAAATATCATTATTACTGGATCACATGGGAAAACAACCACAACCTCGCTGGTATCAAGGATACTTTCTGATCAAAAACTTGATCCTACTATTATAAATGGAGGAGTAATCAACTCATTTAACAGCAATGCAAAATTAGGAAAAGGAGAGTGGTCAATTTTGGAGGCAGATGAGTCAGATGGAAGTTTCTTAAAATTGCCCATTAATTACTCCATTGTAACAAATATTGATTATGAACACATAGATTTCTATAAATCATTCAAAAATTTAGAGGACTCATTTATTAAGTTTATAGATAAAACACCTCCTACCGGTAAATGTATAATTTGTATTGATAATAAAAATATTAAAAAAATATTCAAAAAAATAAGGAATAAAAACATTTTAACATATGGAGAAAGCAGAAATGCTGACTATAAAATTTCTAATATAAGATTCAAGGAAAGTTATTCTGTATTTGACTTACATTATAAAGACATAGAAAAGAAAAAAAGAGTCATAAAAAATATAAATTTTAAGTCCCTAGGTAAACACAATGTTTTAAATGCAGCTGCTGCTGTAGCAGTATGTTTAAATATCGGGGTAAATAAAAAAATAATTAAAAGATCTTTAAAAAAATTTACGGGTGTACAAAGAAGAATGACAAAAATTTTCTCACATAAAAAAAATGATTTTTATGATGATTACGCTCACCACCCGACAGAGATAAAATCAATCCTAGAGGGAGTAAAAAATATCTGCAAAGACAGAAAGATAATATCTGTGTTTGAACCTCATCGATATTCAAGAGTATTATCTTTAAAGAAAGAATTCGCAAGATCTTTTATTAAATCTAATTTAGTAATTCTTTGTCCTTTATATGCTGCAGGTGAAAGGAAAAACCTTAGATATAATACTCACAAATTTGCTAAATTGATTTCCAATCTTTCAAAAACGCAAGTTATTGTTATTAGAGACTTTAAAGAATTAGAAAAATACTTTAAAAATAATTTAATTAGTAACGAAATCATAATTGGAATGGGCGCTGGGTTAATTTCTAAACACATGAATTTGCTAAAAACTATCTTATGAAGCTTAATCAAGAATTAAACAAAAAATTTGAGAAGAATATTTTAAATAATATTAAACTTTCTAATTATAGTTGGTTTAATCTAGGCGGACCTGCAGAATATTTATTTAAACCATTAAATAAGAAACAATTAATTGAATTTTTAAAGGACAACAAAAAAAATAAATTAAAAATAACCATTCTTGGCGCAGGCTCTAACACTCTCATTAGAGATAATGGCGTCAAAGGTGTGGTGATCAAACTTGGACTAGGTTTTTCTGATATAAAGTTAGTTGATAAAGATATTATAGAGGTAGGTGCTGCAACTTTGGATCGAAAACTTTCTAATTTTGCTAAAGACAATGGAATTGCAAATCTTGAGTTTTTATCTTGTATTCCAGGCTCTATAGGTGGTGCAGTCATTATGAATAGTGGTTGTTATGGTTATGATATTTCAAAAGTTTTATCTTCAATAAGAGTTATTGACATGAAGGATTGTAAGGAAAAAGAGATTAAAAAAGAGGAAATTCAGTTTTTTTATAGAGGAACAAATTTATCGAAAGATTTTTTAATTACATCTGTGAAACTAAAAGGAAACGTTGACTCAAAGGAAAAAATTGAAAAAAAACAAAATCAAATGATTGAGGAAAAAAAGTTATCTCAACCAAGTCAAGTTAAAACATGCGGAAGTACCTTTAAAAATATAAGCGATAGTAAAAAGGCTTGGCAACTAATAAAAGAATCTGGCTGCGATGAATTTAAAGAGGGTGACGCTATGATATCAAAGAAACATTGCAATTTTTTTGTGAATAACGGGAATGCTAAATCATCAGATATTGAAAAATTAATTAATAAAGTTAAACAGGCAGTATCTGACAAATCAGGAATTAATCTTGAATTGGAGATTAAAATAATTGGTGAATAAAAAAAATTTTAAAAGAGTGCTTGTGGTACTCGGAGGCAATTCAGGTGAGAGAGCAGTAAGTCTTGACAGCGGAAAAGCTTGTATAAGGGCTTTAAAAAAAAAAAAATATATTGTTTCATCTTTTGATCCAAAGTTTAAAAACCTAAATTTAATAAAAAAACAAAAATTTGATGTAATCTTTAATGCTTTGCATGGAAAAGATGGAGAGGATGGAATTGCTCAAACTTACTTTGAATATTTGAGAATTCCTTATACTCATTCTGGTGTTGTAAGCTCATATAACTCAATGAATAAATCTATTTCAAAGAAAATATTTATTAAAAATAATATTCTTACTCCAAGATCTTTTAGTCTTACCAAAAATGAAACTGACTATAACAACATTAAAAAATTAATAAAAAAATTTAAAATAAAATTTCCTATTGTAATAAAACCAAATAATGAGGGCTCAAGTTTGGGAGTAAAAATTGTTAGAAAGTTAGGTGATTTAAAAAGTAAAGTTCAAAATCTTGTAAAAAAATACGATAACTTAATTTTTGAACAATATATTGGCGGTCAAGAAATACAAGCAGCGGTTATTAATGGAAGTGCTCTTGGAGCAATTGAATTAATTCCTATGAGATCCTTTTATGATTATAAAGCAAAATATATGAAGTCTGCTAATACAAAACATATTATGCCTGCAAGACTAAAAAAAAAAAAATATAGTGAAGTTCTACGAATAGCAAAAAAAGCTCATCAATCTTTAAACTGTAAGGGAGTTACAAGGGCAGATTTTAAATTTTACAACAATAAGTTTTATCTTTTAGAAATTAATACACAACCTGGGATGACTAATTTATCATTAGTGCCTGAAATAGCAAATTATTGCGGGATAAATTTTCAGGATTTAGTTGAAAAAATTCTGTTAGATGCAAGTGTAAATAGATGAAAAAAAGATTGATAATTAGTCTTATGTTACTACTTTTTCTAAGCACATATAATATACAAGACAGTTATAAAATTGGCTCTCAATTTACGATAAAAAAAATTATTGTAGAAAATAATTCTATCCTTGATGAGGAAACAATAAAAAAAGAGTTGACTTTTTTATATGATGCAAATCTTTTTTTTCTTAGATTAAATAAAATCAAGATAAATTTAGAAAATATTGATTTTATAAAAAGCTTTGAGGTCAAAAAATATATCCAAATAAAATTAAAATCAAAATTTTTGAAAAAAAACCTATAGCGGTTATTCAATATAAAAAAGAAAAAAAATATTTCACAGAAGATGGAGATGTCATAAAATTTGTAAATTTAGAAGATTTTGATAATCTACCATTAGTTTTCGGAGATTATGAAAATTTTAGAATTTTCCAGAAGTCCTTAAAAAATATTAATTTTCCTTTTGATCAAGTAAAAAAATTTTATTTTTTTGAGTCAAAAAGATGGGATTTAGTCACAACTAGGAATCAAACAATTAAACTTCCAACAAATAATTACGAAAAAAGTCTGAAAAACTTTATTAATTTAAAAGAACAAGCAAATTTTGAAAAATATAAAACTTTTGATTATAGAATTACTGGCCAACTTATTTTAAAATAAGTGATGCAGGTAAAATCACCTAATTTATTTATAGAAATAAATAATTTGGAGTTTGTTTTCATTGTGATCGACAATTTGGGAGATAATGAGGATAAATTTTTGTATAAAAATTCAGTTCCTCTAGAAGGAATGGAAAACAACAAAATTTCAGATTTCGATTTAGTTTTTAATACTTTAAAAAAAAATATTTTTTTAATTGAAAAAAAACTAAATTATGTTTTTAAAGATGTAATTTTAGTTTTAAATTATTTTGATTACTCCTTAAAAAATCTCTCTGGTTTTAAAAGATTGAATGGGTCTCAATTAGTTAAGGAAAATATTTCTTACATTATAAATTCACTTAAAGCAGAGATAAATTATACTCAAAAAGATAAAACAATTATTCATATTTTTAATGTAAAATATTTTCTAGATAAAAAAGAAATAGAAAATTTACCGATTGGATTATTTGGAAACTTTTATTCTCACGAACTTTCATTTTTTTTAATAGGAAATAACGATTACAAAAATCTAATTAATATTTTGAAAAATTGTAATTTAAAAATAAGAAAAATTATTTCCAAAGATTTTTTAAAAGGCTCTTACATAGTAAAAAAAAATTTAAATCTAAGGTCTTTTTTAAAAATAGAAATAGACAAAAATAAATCCAATATTTTTTACTTTGAAAACTCATCATTAAAATTTAAAGAAGACTTTAAGTTTGGTTCAGATTTAATAATGAATGATATTTTAAAAGTTACTGGGATAAAGAAAGAAAATATAATTGAAATTTTAGGTGAAATCGATTTTTCAAAAGATTTAAACGAAAACGATTTAGTTGAAAAAAAATTTTTCACGGAAAATTCTTATCGTAAAATAAAAAAGAAATTACTTTTAGATATTGCTGATGCGAGGATTCAAGAAATTTTGGAAATTTTATTTACCAAAAATTCTAATGTTTCTAGTTTTGTAAAAAAAGATTTGCAAATTTTTTTACAAATTAATGACAAGCAAAATTTAGATTTATTTTCACTAAATTACAAATTATTTTTTTCAAAAAAAAATCTATTAAATTTAAAACTTTACGAAGATACAAATACTGAGAGACTATACATAAACGCCAATAAACTTGTTCAATATGGGTGGAGCAAAGAAGCTGTTCCAATTGTGCAAGAAAAAAAGTCTAAAATTTCCAGACTTTTTAATCTCTTTTTTAAATAGGACCTGTTATTTTTAGAAACATTAGTTGTTTTAATTCATAAAGTAAGATTTTGTATAAAACTAAATGCAAAAAATATTTCAAAAAACTCTTAATGATAATATAGAACTCAAAGGTATTGGGTTACATAATGGGTTAAAGGTAAATTTACAAATCAAACCCGCAAAACCAAATACGGGTATTGTTTTTAAAAGAGTAGATCTAAGTGAAAATAATCTCATTCAAGCAGATTTTAAAAACGTTGTTGAACCAATTTTGTGCACTAAATTAAAGAATGATAATGGAGCAAGTATTTCAACAGTTGAACATTTAATGGCTTCTTTTTATGGAGAGGGTATTGA
>MDSW01170624.1_pt1 | contig 15764 bp, 13 predicted proteins | sample 811171 | NCBI WGS metagenome assembly MDSW01 (sample SAMN05326641, study PRJNA326480) | marine metagenome | isolation source: seawater | place: Atlantic Ocean: North West | collected 2012
CACCGGCTTCCGAAGAACTGAAGGCACTGCGGAAGATATCCCCGAAGACACCCGGAATGGCCTCGAGGTTGAACCCGAGTACGACGATGGCAATGACCACGTAGAGCACGCACATGAACGGAACGAGCACGCCGGCGACCGAGCCGATTCGCTTGATCCCGCCAATGATGACGAGGGCGACGACGATTGCCAGGACAAGGCCACTGACCCACTCTGGCAGGTTGGTGGCTTCACGGGTGATGTCACCGACGCTCCATGCCTGGAACATGTTGCCGCCAGTGACTGCCGAGATCAGAAGGGTCAGACAGAAGAGCACGCCGATGAACTGGCCGATGACGCCCAGTCCCCACCGTTTCATGCCCTCTGCGACCACGAACATCGGACCGCCATGGGGATTGTCAGGATCCGTGGTATTCCGGAAGAGCATCGATTGGGTGACTTCGGTGCTCTTCAGTGCCATTCCGACGATTCCAACGATCCACATCCAGAAAACGGCACCTGGACCGCCGATCGCAATGGCGATGGCCACACCCGCGATGTTGCCAAGGCCGACCGTTGCGGACAAGGCGGCAGACAATGCCTGGAAGTGACTGATGGCACCAGGATCATCGGGGTTGTCGTATTTTCCCGTTGTGACCGCGACCCCGTGAGTCAGCGCGCGGTACTGGCTGAATCCACTCCAGAGCGTGAAGAGCACGCCGGTGCCCAGCAGGATGTAGAGCATCCAGTCGGTCCAGATGATGCCGTTGATGTCGCCGAGAAAGTCGTTGAATGCTTCCATGTGAACTCCATAGAGAACCGGGGTCGGTCACGTTCAGTGCATGATGCGGTAGGAGAGGTCATTGACATCTACCAGACCGATCTTGTCGAGCAGCACGATGACCACGAGGATCGGTGCCACGAATCGAATGAGGAACAGCCAGCAGCCTGTCCAGAAGCCCGAGAGATCGGAGAGTTCCGCCTGTCGAACACGTGCTGGCATGACCCAGCCCGCGTAGAGGGCAATGAGGAGGCCACCCAGTGGCAGCATCCAGTTGCTGGTGAGCAGGTCCATCGTGTCGAAGAAGGTCTGTCCGTAGCCTGGAAGCCAGGAGACCATCTTGAAGCCGGCACTGTTGGCGAAGGCGGTGATGATTCCGAATCCGAAGATCGCTCCACCAAGAATCCAGCTTGCCTTGCTCCTCGACCAGTTGCGTGCATCGATGAGATACGACGCCACGACTTCCAGCAGGGAAATGGCGGAGGTCAGTGCCGCGAAGACCAGCAGGCCGAAGAAGATGATGCTCAGCAGCATCCCCAGTTCACCCATCTCGGCAAACGCGAGGGGCATGCTCATGAAGACGAGTCCCGGTCCACTGCTGGGGTCCTGGCCGTAGGAAAAGATGATCGGGAACATCATCATGCACGCCAGGATGGCGATCATCGTGTCGAGGCCGGCGATCGCGACGGATTGACTCATCAATCCACCGCTCTTGGAGCGTTGGTAGGAGCCATAGGTGATCATCGCTCCCATGCCGAGGGACAAAGTGAAGAAGGCATGTCCAAGCGCTTCAAGAACCCCTTTGGGTTCCAGGGCATTGGCATCCGGCTTGAAGACGAATGCGACGGCGTCACCGAAGCCGGGTTTGAAGATTCCATAGACCACCAGAGTCAGAATGCAGAGCACCAGGAGCGGCATCAGAACTCGGCAGGTTCGTTCAATACCCGAGCTGACGCCGGTCGCGACCACCAGGATCGAGATGAACATGAACAAGGCCGCCCAGAAGGTGCTCGTCCATCCATCCTGGAGGAGTCCTACGAAGACACTGGTGACCTGGTCCCTGATGTTGTTGCGTCTGTGAATCGTTTCTGCCGCATCTCTCACGGCCACGGGATCCATGGCCTGAACAGACGCCTCGGCTTTCTTCTTGATGCCGTCCTTGATCTCATCCAAAGGCGGTTCAGCTGAGGTCACCAGATCGATTGCGGCCGCCTTGTCCGGATGCTCCCGGATCGAATCGACATCCGCGCCTTCATCCATCGCATTCTTGGCAACCGTCCAGTGTTCCCAGGTCATCGGTGGGAACTGCCTGCGCCAGTCACGCTCGGCACGATCCAGATCAAGCCGTGTCATGTCATCGACGATCAGCTGCTGCATCTCCGTACTGGATGCCGTGGATCGGTAGACGAGTGCGTCCTGTTCGGCTTTTTCGGCAATGGGTGTCGTGAAGCCCACGACGGACTTGACCGTGTAGTCCATGGCCCAACCGGCAACGACGACATAGAAGGAGAGGATGATGAAGCCGCTGATGACACCAAGCCAGCCCACGGCGCTCCAGGGCGTCCGGTCACCGGAGAGCTTCTTGAATGCCATGACGGGTTGAGCCTGGGCGGCACGACCGATCATGATTTCTGCGACGAGAATGGGCAGGCCCACCAGCACGATGCAGGCGAGGTAGATCAGGACAAAGAGGCCGCCACCGTTTTCACCCGTGATGTACGGAAACTTCCAGATGTTTCCAAGGCCGACAGCGGATCCTGCTGCAGCAAGAATGAACCCGAATCGACTGCCCCATTGCGATCTATTTTGCGACATGTCCTGTTGGCCTCCAGATGTTCCTCTCCCGGAAACAGGCGGTCGCATCATAGCCCGAGACCCGGATCTCATGCAGTGCCCTCGACGATGCACCGTGACCCGATAGGATGCTTGAATGAAGCCACCCTTCAGAATCAGAACGGATCTGCAGAGGGTCTCCGTGGATGGGTTCTCCTATCCACTTGGAGTGGAGATGGCACCGTCTCGGCCGTCTCGAGAAGGCTATTGCATGAGCTGGCTTGAAGGTGAAGGGGATGCCCCGGATACCTACACCTGTCTTGTGGTCGTTTCGCATGAACGGGTCAAGCCATTGCTTCGGGCATGCTTTGATCTGCTGCCCGATCAGGTGGCTGGAATCATGGAAGTCGGTTCACGAGATGCCTTTCGTGCAGTGGATGTATTCCTCGGCTCCTCGACGGTTTGTCTCGATCGATTCCTGAACACGTGGGATCGTTATGAAGCCATCTTTCTGGAAGACGCCTCCCTTGCGGTCGGTGTCAACACGGAGTCTCCTTTCATGGAGATCTTCCTCGACCAGGACAAGCGATTGACGATCCATGTGGAGCCGGAATCACGAGACCTGATCGAAGCCATGTTGACTCGGCAGGGGATCGAGGCATGCGACGAAGAACAGCTGGTCGTCTCGGAGTCCGAACTCGAACGGACGGTCGTCAGACCCATTCTTCAGGATGATCCATCCCTGCTTTGCGATGTCGATCAGCTGATCATGACCCTTCGTCATGACTGGGAGCTGCTTCTCAACGAGGATCCTGATCAGAATCTCGATGCTTCCGGGCGTGATCTCGGTCGAACGCTCTGGCATGCCATCGTGCTCCTTGAGCCACGGGTTGGCATGGCCCGATCCTCATCACACGCCATGGCCTGGGTGATCGGATCCAGCAGGAACGAAATCGAGACGTTGTTGCGTACCCGACTTGAAGAAGAGCCTCACTGGTCATTCGGAGAGTTCTACACATTGGATCGAGTGGCCCTGGATGATCGCCCCGAGGCGCTGGTCGATCTGGATCCGAGACATCCGGTATCCGAAGTTCTCATGTTCGAGGTGGAAGCGGCTGATCCTGGCACAGGTGATCATGCAGATGGCTAGCACCTCCTCGGGACATGACGAGTGGTATCGCGATGGATTGCAGTTCGAATGCACCCAATGCGGTAATTGCTGTACGGGCCCTCCGGGTGCCGTCTGGTTCACTGAAGAGGAAGCCGCCGAGATGGCCAGCCATCTCGGTCTGTCGGTGTCGGAGTTCAACAGCAAATGGGCTCGACGGCTGAAGGATGGATGGTCGTTGAAGGAGGTTCAAACCGTCCACGGATGGGATTGTGTTTTTCTGGACCGAACCAGCTTGCCCGGCAAGGCCATCTGCAGCCTCTACAACGCCCGTCCGATCCAATGTCGAACATGGCCCTTCTGGCCTGAGAACCTGGAATCACAGTCGGCCTGGGAGGATGCCAAGAAGCAGACGCCCTGTCCCGGCATGGGCCGTGGCGACCTGATTCCCATCGAACAGATCCGGATCAGCCGGGATACGGAAAACGGTTGAGAGCCACCCGGAGGTGGATATTGGACGGTACGAATGTACTTCGGCGGCTCCTGGTCGCTACCCTGTGACGTCCGGTCTCCGGGATCAGTCCCGTGGACCAGCCGTCTCGATTTCACCGTGGTTCTGATTTCAAGTGAGTAACCCATGTCTTCCCTGTTCTCCACCATGCGATCTACGCTGCTTGTTCTGTTTCTGGTCATGACCGCCTGTGCCGTTTCCGTCCAGGCAGATGAAGCCAAGTCTGAAGCATCCTCGGATTCGGCCATCGCGGCCAAGTATGCCTATGTCCTCATGAAGACCAATCAGGGTGACATCCTGCTTCGACTCAACGAGACGCTCGCGCCGATGACGACAGCCAACTTCCTCCAGTACGTGAAAGACGGCGCCTACGACGGAACCATCTTTCATCGAGTCATCGATGGATTCATGATTCAGGGTGGCGGCTTCGATACGAACTACGAGAAGCGACCGACGCGTTCGCCCATCAGGAACGAGTGGATCAATGGTCTCAAGAACCAGGAATACACGATCTCGATGGCTCGTCTTGGTGGCAATCCTGATTCAGCGACGAATCAGTTCTTCATCAATGTGCGTGACAACGCCAACCTTGATCAGCCACAGCGTGACGGCGCAGCCTATGCGGTCTTTGGTCATGTGATCGCTGGCCAGAAGACGGTTGACACCATCAAGGCGACAGAAAAGGAACGACGGCAGGGTGCGTTCGTCGATTCGCCGAAGGATCCGATCATCATCGAAAAGGTGACGAAGGTCGATCTGGCCGAAGCAGAGAAGATTGTCGAGGCTCAGGGAGAATCGAAGTCCGTCTGCACTGCGGCCACGAAGAACGAAGAAGCCGCCATGGTCAATGCCAAACGAATTCAGGATGCCATGGAAGCCGCCAAGAAGAGACAGGAGAACGCTGCAATGCTGACACGTACGGATGTTGAACCGTCAGAACTCCCGGGTGTCAAGGTTGACCGTCCAGCCGACGGTGAGAATGCGGGAATGAAGTGGTGGGTCCTTGAGAAGGGCGAGAAGGGTGGTGCCAAGCCATCCGGAATGCAGGACCAGGTCCTTGTTCACTATTCCGGCTACCTGCTCGACGGCAGCAAGTTCGACTCCTCAGTCGATCGTGGTCAGCCCATCAAGTTCCCTCTGGGTGGTGTCATCCAGGGGTGGTCGCTTGGTGTTGGCCAGATGCAGGTCGGTGAGAAGAAGAAGCTCCTGATTCCAGCAGATCTGGCCTACGGCGCTCGTGGCCGTCCACCGGTCATTCCCCCGAATGCCACCCTCGTATTCGATGTGGAGCTCATCGACGTCATGCCGGCTCCCGGCCGCTGAGAACACCAGCGAATTCAGGGCCGAGCCCTCGGCAAGATCGCCACAGATGGCCTGCACGGAATCCAAATGTGATTCTGTGCGATCCTGTGCATTGATTGTGCGTGATACGGCCGATATAAATGAAGAGGAGCCAAACCCGTCCAACCGGGCAGGTTTGATCGCTCTTGGAGGATGAAGATCAGCCAGATGCCCGCCAGTCCATCGATTCTCAACGAGCCGGTACTCGTCCTCAACCGGGGATATACGGCACTACGGGTCATTTCGGTGAGGCAGGCATTCGTCCTTCTGTTCAGGCAGATTGCCGAAGTGATCTCCGTCAATCAGGGTCGATACGAAACCTTCGACATCTCCTCATGGATCGAAATCGCCGATCTCCAGAGACAATTCGAATGTGGTGATCATGACTGGATCCGGGCCGCCAGTCGATATGTAGCGGCGCCCCGCATCATCCGTTTGACGAGTTCGAATCGTCAGCCGGACTTCCATGTCCGCCTCAATCGCAGAAACCTCTTTGCTCGAGACCGAAACCGGTGCCAGTATTGTGGAAAGAAGTTTTCACTGGCCGAGTTGTCGATTGATCACGTTGTTCCGATTTCAAGAGGTGGAGCCAACACCTGGGACAACCTTGTCTGCGCCTGTATTCGATGCAACACCCGCAAGGGCAGTCGGACGCCCCGCGAGGCTGGATTGAATCTGATCACGAGCCCCCGGCAACCTCGTCACTGTCCTGATCGAGCGTTGTCTCTTCGCCGCAAGCAATATGAAGAGTGGAAGGTATTCCTGAATGAAGCATACTGGACGGTCGAACTTCGAGATTGAACTGATCTTTCGTCTGATGATGGCGGGTCTGCCGCTCGCTCCGTCAATTCGTTCGCCTAGGTATTGCTTTTCACGTCACATCTTCGATTGTCGTCAGGGTGCGCCCATGCAGTTCAAGGGTGCTGGTGGTCGTCCACGGCCTCGTCGGGGCTGAACTGGGCCGCTTCCTTCTCCAGCATCTCGATCGCCATGGTGATGTCGATCAGATGTTGCTGACCGAGCTCAACGGGCATGTCCGTGAGGGTTCTGGCGTGATCCAGATTGAACGGGCCCACGGCTGTTCGCCGGATCGACGTGCAGTAGCCACCGGTTCCGATCGCGGTGCCGAGATCGCGTGCCAGTGATCTGACATAGAACCCCTTGCCGCAGTGGATGTCGATCGTGGCCAATGGCCATTCGAAGGACACCAGCGAGATGTCATGGACCCGAACGGTTCGGGGAGGCAGGCTGTCGAGTTTGTCATCGCGAGCAAGGTGATAGGCGCGTTTGCCTCCGACCTTGATCGCACTGAATGCCGGTGGAGCCTGTTGGATGAAACCCTTGAAGTCTTCCAGTGCCTTCTCAACAACTTCACGAGTCGGAACCTCATCGATCTCGACTGGAATCGGTTCTCTTTCCAGATCATCGCTGGGACTGAACGCAGAGAGATCGACGATGGTGCGATAGCGTTTGGACGCACCGACGATGCGGGACAGCAGTCGAGTTGCCGGCCTTCCGATGCCGATCACCAGGACACCTGTTGCGAGTGGATCGAGGGTGCCCGCATGCCCGCTCTTGGCGCCACCAGCGGTATCTCTCGCCAGTACGCGAATTCTCGCAAGGGCCTTCATCGAACTGATGCCCGGAGACTTGTCGAGGACAAGAAAGCCAGTGATGGAATCGTCTTGATTCAAGGCGTGCGTCCTGAGAGGGACCTGATGTTCCAGGTGTGCAGTGATCTGAACAGGCAGGCACGTGGGAAGAAATGGGCGATACAGGACTCGAACCTGTGACCTCACGGGTGTGATCCGTGCGCTCTAGCCAACTGAGCTAATCGCCCAAAGCAACGGGTCAGTATATCGAAAATGGAAGGTTGAGCTGACCGGTCAGTCGGACGCGGGCTTCTCTTCGCTCTTGGCATGCATCGCATCGGCGGTTGATCCAACATCCTCCGAGTGCCGTGCAACGGACTGATCGGAGAGCTTGGGGGAGGTCTGCGTGCCACCCTTGTCGATGTCGTCTTCGATGCCCTTGACGCCTTTCTTGAACTCCACGAGGCTTCGGCCGACATTACGGCCGACTTCAGGCAGCCTTCGGCCGAAGATGAGCAGACCGATCACGAGGATGATGATGACCTCGGTTGTGCCGATGCCTCCGAATGCAAGGATCGGGAAGATGGCCGTGGTAAGCGTCATGGTGTCCTCCGTGGGGATATGACAAGCCATAGTCTATCGGTTTGACCTCAGCTCAGCCTGAGAAGTCTTCAAACCTGTCGCCGAAAGGGGCGATAGACTGTCCTGAGGCTCCAATGGAGGGGGCTGAAGGGCACTTGAACCACGGAGGGACGCCGGATGCATTGGCTGAAGTTTTTCATCGTTCTGATTACGCTCACGGGGTTGACCGCCTGTACTCAGGACAAGGTGGAGACCGGCGCAAACATCGCTGCCAAGGATTATTCCCGTCCACTTCCCGAAGGCCGTCGAGCGTTGGTCAGGATCACGGATCCTGACAGGATGCCGGACCTGGAATCCGCCTGGAAGGGGCGTGACCTGTTCCTCCGGGATTCGATGGATGAGAGCATCAGCTGGTTCGACAAGGAATCGACTCTGGAGTGGTATCCGCACGAGGGAATCGATCATGCCAGAGCACGTGCTTCCGTCGTGGCCATGCGGGAGCTCATACTGGAGTCTTCCGATTCCGAGAGCTTCCAGAGGCAGCTGCTTGAACAATTCGATGTGTATGAATCCATCGGTTGTGATGGTGACGGGACCGTCCTGTTCACGGGCTACTTTTCACCCGTCCTGGATGGAAAGACCCAGCCGACCGATGAGGATGACACGCCTCTGTATCTCCGGCCCAGTGATCTCGTGACGCATCCCAGTACTGGCGAGCCTCTGGGTCGCCTGCAGGCCGATGGCACGATGGCACCATGGCCGGGACGTCGCGAGATCGAATCAGGTGATCTGTTCGATGGTACCGAGCTGGTCTGGGTCGAAGATCCTCTGACGGCGTACATCGCCCATGTCAACGGCTCCGCCAAAATCCGGATGGAAGACGGTACTCACATGTTCGTCGGTTATGACGGCAAGACGGACGGCGAGTACAAGGGGCTGGGCGTCTCTCTGGTCGAGTCGGGTCTTGCTGACCCGACCGAGTTGAGTCTTCCGACGGTCAGACGTCTCTACAAGCGGCATCCCGAACAGGTTTCCGAGTTGATTCTCGACAATGACTGCTATGTGTTCTTCCGGGAATACGACGGTGGAACGTGGCCATCCGGATCACTGGGCTTTCCGGTCACGACGGAGCGGACCGTAGCGACTGACAAATCCGTGTATCCCCGTGGTGGTGTCGTTCTTGTGGATACGACGACCAACACGTTCGGGGGATCCCGGCCGTTTACGCAGTTCATGCTCGATCAAGACACCGGCGGTGCCATCCGGGCGCCTGGACGTGCGGATCTGTACATGGGGACCGGATCGGCAGCGGAGATCCTCGCCGGCGGTCAGTATGCGGAAGGCAAGCTGTACTACTTCTTTCTGAAGCCCGACCAGGTCGCTTCCGTGAACGAGCGTTGGGTCAGCCCCTAGTTGATGTGCGTTTTCGATCCAGTGACCGTTGAGCCTGCGCTCATCAATCCAGTGTTGATCGTGCCGTTGAGGTCATGGGGTCCCATTGAAGTGAGCCCCACAGTGGCCACTCTCTTTGAACCTCGACCTGAGTCGGACTGCCGCCGTGGATGTGCATGAAATGCGATTCGTCGATGCGCACCATGATCTCTCCGCCGACGGCTCCGATGAGCCATGAGCCCATCAGAACGATGACGCAAGGCAGGATGAGGGAGTTGATCGAGAATGCAACCGGGGTCCTGTGGCCTCCGCATTCAAGGCAGATGTCTCCCCGGGTGCCCTTCATGGTGTGTCCGCAGTGACCGCATTCACCCCGCTTCATTCGATCCGCAGCCAGTCGACAGGCCCAGATATCCGGCATGGCCCACAGGGCGGTGACGGCGATCATTGGAATCATGAGAAGCAGCGTCAGTATGAGGATCACCAACAGTGATCCGATGCCTGGTTGAACGACACCAAAACTGGAACGAATGAAGCAGTAGTCGAGAAAAGACCAGCTGATGACGACCAGCAGCACGGAGGCTCTGAGAAGAATGCCGGGACTCATGGGGTTCGTTCGAGTCCGAACAGCTCGGGCTGCGATGCGATCTTGGCCAGAACCTCTGGATCCATCTTGATCGGGGGCGGCCATTTTCTGACAGGCTGGCCGTTGCGATCCTCGTGTTCGAGCTTGCTCGTCCCATCGAGTCCGAGACGGTGTTCCTGCCAGTGGATATCCCGGCCGGGATCCATGTTCGCAGCCAGATGAAAGAGGGTCATGTTCGCATCCTCGAGATCAACCGAGCCATCAACCGCCACGACGCACCCGGTCCAATCGGCTTCGAGTTTCAGGACGGCATCGATCGTCGAGCTGGCCACACCGGACGTCTCTTCGGACTTCTCGATTCCCAGCAGAATGACACGACCCAGTCCCCAGTCCGGGATGTGATAGCGGTGATTCGAACCGCTCATGATGTTCTCGAGTGCAGGTTGCAACTCTTCCATGTTCGCTCTTGGCGGCACGCCTGCAGCGACCCCTTGGACTTCTTCGCCGGGCCAGGCGGTCGTGGCATCGAAGCCGATCTTGTGTCCTGCGCCGAGTCTTGGAGAGGCGTGATCGAGAATGTCCAACGGTCCATTGACGACTTCGACGTCACGCTTGAAATCACAGTTGGATGCAATGGCACGGAGCACCGCCATGTCATCGTGAACATCGATTCCCTCTTCGACAACGACGATCATCTTCGTCCAGGCCATCTGGCCAGCACCCCAGATCGAATGCATGAGTCGCCGTGCCTGCAACGCATAGCTCTTTCGAACTGAAACGAACACGCAGTTGTGGAAGCATCCGAAGAGCGGAAGGTGGTAATCGATGATGTCCGGAATCAGGATCTTGAGCAGTGGGAGGAAAATCCGTTCTGTCGCCTTCCCGAGGTAGTAGTCCTCCTGAGGCGGGATTCCCACAATCGTCGTCGGGTAGATTGCATTCCGACAGTGGGTCAATGCCGTCACTTCCAGTGTCGGATAGCGATCGGGCATGGAATACCAGCCCGTGTGGTCGCCGAACGGTCCTTCGATCACGGCGCCATCCCCCAATGGTTCATCCGAGTCCGGCTCCCAGCCGATGGTTCCGGCATCGGTTCTGACGAAGCCCTCGATGACGATCTCCGCATTGGCCGGCACTCTCAGTGGGACGGTCTTCGCATTCACGAGCGGAATGCCCTTGCCGTTCAGGAAACCGGCCATCAAGAGTTCACTGATTCCCGGTGGCATCGGTGCCGTTGCGGCATATGGAAGGACCGATTCGCCACCAAAGCAGATGGCCACGGGCATCGGTTCTCCGATGGCCTTCCAGGACCGCCAGTGGGCTGCGCCGTCATGATGCAGGTGCCAGTGCATGGCAAGATGCGTGCCGTCGATCAGCTGGACTCGATACATCCCGATGTTGTGCGAGGGTGGCTTCGACTTTCCACGGTCATCCGCATGGATCGTGTGGATTCCAGCAAAGGTGATGTAGCGCCCTCGGCCCTCGGCGGTACCTGCCTCTTCCGGTGTCACGGACCAGCCGACAGCTGAGGGATCTCCATCATGTGGCCAGCATTTGATGATCGGGAGTCGAGTGAGATCGACTTCTCCACGCGAGGCGAGTTTGACGACCTGTTGGCATCGCCCGTTGCGCTTGAGCTTCGGCGGTGCTTTCAGCAGCGGCTTGAATTCCCGCAGTTTGGCGATCGCATCGAGAATGCCGCTGGGTGGCGTGGGCTGACTCAGTGTCGCAAGTTGTTCCGCGATTCCCGTGAAGCCCGTTTCATCATCACAGCCCAGTGCCTGCTCCATGCGGCGGTATGAACCCAGCACGTTGATCGCGAGTGGAAAATCACATCCCTCGATGTTCTCGAACAGGAGTGCCTTGCCTCCGGTCTGGAACATGGCTGGATCAAACTGCAGTGCGGCACGACTTGGATTGGGTGATCTGGACTTGCTGTGCAGATCCGCGATGGCCGCCACTTCAAGCATGGGTGAAACAGGATGCGTCACCCGGAAAAGCTCTCCCTGGGCTTCTAGGGCTTGAATCATGTCCTGAAGTGTCTGGAAACCGTTGGGCATGTGCAGCAGGATAGCCTTGGCAGGAATACAAGATGCCTCCAACATGGATAAACTTTCATGCTGATGTCCAGGAATGCAGTCATCAGCATCGATCATGTCCACAAGACCTTCAAGCGAAGGGTGCATGCACTGCGCGGTGTCAGCATGCGAGTCCACGAGGGCGAGATCTTCGGTCTCCTCGGGCCAAATGGTGCGGGCAAATCCACGCTTGTGAAGATCCTCATGACCGTGATTCGTCCCGGTCGACTGGAAGGCACGATGCTTGGCAAGCCCGTCGGGCACAAGCCGACCCTTCGTCAGGTGGGCTATCTCCCCGAACATCACCGTTTTCCCGGATACCTCAAGGCCGCCCATGTGCTTGATTACTTTGCCGCGTTGTCCGGTGTCCGACGCAGTCTTCGTCGTAAGAAGACGGATGAGATGCTTGAACTGGTGGGCATGAGCGACTGGGCCCGACTCAGAATTTCCGGTTTTTCCAAAGGCATGCTGCAGCGAATCGGCATCGCTCAGGCGTTGATGAACGATCCGAAGGTTCTCCTTCTGGATGAACCTACCGACGGAGTGGATCCAGTGGGTCGCCGGGAGATCAGGGACCTGCTGCTCCGTCTGCGAGAACAGGGGCACACGATCTTCATCAACAGCCATCTGCTGAGCGAGCTGGAGATGGTCTGTGACCGGGTCTCCATCATGGTCAAGGGAAGGGTGTCGATGGAAGGCACCATTGACGACCTGACGTCGGCATCCAAGCGCTATGAAATCATCGTGCAGGGTGAAGCGCCGTCTTCAATCGCAGACAACAAGGATCTGACCATCGAGTCTCTCGGCGACTCTTCGACGAAGCTGACACTCATGAGCTCGGAGGCGGAGGTGGTGCAGCCACTCATTGATCAGCTTCGATCGGCGAGCGTGGTCATCCGTTCCATCGAACCTGTCAGAGAATCTCTTGAGGACCTCTTCATGAGGGCTGTCCAGGCAGCGGGTGACAGTACACCGGGTGCGGTGATGGGGAAGAAGTCGGGTGGTGGGCAGGCATGACAGCCATCTTCGCCATCCTCGTGGATTCGTATCGAGCACTGAAGGCACAGAAGCTCTTCAAGACCGTTCTCGTTCTTTCGATGCTGGTCATCGTCGGCTACGCCTCCTTTGGATTCAACGACAAGGGCGTGTTCCTCTTCTTCGGTGCCATGCAGATCGAAACCGAGTATTTCAAGGCGGGTACACCGCTTGCCTCCACGCTCTACACCGGCATCTTCTCGGCCTTCATCGTCAGCCTCTGGCTGGGCTGGGTCGCCACGATTCTGGCTTTGATCTCGACCTCTTCGATCTATCCGCAATTCCTTTCGGCCGGCTCCGTCGAGCTGGTGATGTCCAAGCCGATCAGGCGGACCACGATGTTCATCGCCAAGTACATCGGTGGACTGCTGTTCGTCATCCTTCAGGTCGGTCTCTTCTGTCTGGGAGCCTTTCTCGTCACGGGCTGGCGAATCGGTGAATGGAATCCGGCGATCTTCCTGGCGATTCCACTCGTGACCGTGTTCTTCAGTTATCTCTTCTGCGTCAACACGCTCGTCGGTGTCCTCACTCGATCGACGCTTGTCGCCCTGTTGTTCACCTTGTTGTTCTGGTTCCTCACGTTCAGTGTCCGGACGGCAGACGATGTCCTGAATACCTTCCAGTTTCAGGCCGAGGGCATGGTGGCGGTTCAGGAGCAGACTCTCGAGACCGCCAGAGCACAGCTTGTCGGTTTTCGGGATGAACTGGAATCCCTGGAGGAATCGGGTACGGAATCCGGTCGTGAGTACTACCAGTCCCAGATCAAGCGAATGGAAGTCATTGTTGAGGAAGATGAGGCACTTCTTCAGGGACGGCAGGATGCACTCGCTCAGTTGAGGCCCTGGGTCACGGTACTGGACGTGATTCGATGGCCCTTGCCGGAGACACAACGAACCATCGGCCTGCTGCAGCGTTGGGTCGATCAGGGCAAGAGTGTGACGATGAACGACATCCTGACAGGTCGATTCATCGAGGAGGAGCAGGAGCGTCTCGAAGCCGAGGAAGACACCTCGGCGGACATCGGCCGTGAACGTGGTGGATGGAAGGAACGCCGTCAGCAGCGACGGGAAGCCGAGAGCAGAATGATCGATCGTGAGGAGGATGTCTCCGCGGCCTCGATCATCGGTTGGTCGTTGCTCTTCGAGCTGGTGATCCTGATCCTCGCATGGTGGATCTTCGTGCGGCGTGACTACTGAAGTCGGATTCTTCAGCCTGAGGAAAGCGCTTCGCCTCGATCATGTGCAGCCTGGATGCCCTGGCGAATCGCACGATCAACCTGATCATTGATCAACGACAAGATGGCGGCTTCCGTCGTCCCGCCGGGAGTGGCGACTGCTTTTCGCAACGCTCCGGGGGAAATGCCCGTGTCAGCAAGCAGTCTTCCCGTCCCGGCCATCGTCTCTGCAACCAGTTGTGCAGAGGCTTCAGGATCAATGCCGAGCTCGATGGCATGTGCCAGCATGGCTTCCGCGATGAATGCCAGATAGCCCGGACCGGAACCACTCAGGGCCGTGACGGCCCACAGGTTGGTTTCCGGCAGCAGCACGGTCTTGCCCAGTGTTCCGAAGACGGCCTTTGCAAAGGTCACATCATCATCAGTTGCTGTTTCGGAAGGCATCACGGCACACATGCCAGCATGAACTCGGACGGGGGCATTGGGCATCACGCAGATCACGCGGGTGCCACTCCCCAATGCGGTTCGAATGGTGTCGCTGCCGATACCGGCCATGACGGAAACGACCAGGCGGTCCTGGGGTCCATGACCCAGCTGAGTGACGGCTTCTGCAAACTGCTGAGGACGGACGGCGAGAATGAGCCGTTCACAGGTCGCCAGACCGTCCGGTGATTCGATGAGTTGGATGCCCAGACCGGAGAGGCGATCCCTTCGTTGGGAATCTCGATCTGCAATGACCGTTCGAGCAGGATCGAGTACCCCTGCCTTGAGCGCTGCCGAGAGGATCATGGAGCCCATTTCTCCACATCCCACGAAGCCGACGAGTTGCGTTTCCTGAGTCATTTTCGGTCCTCGTAATCAGGCGAATGGATGGATGCTCGTCATGGCACGGTACAATGGATCGAGAAAACAGGTGTACTCAGAATGACATCAGCCAGCACGACAGTCCTGCCCTTCGAGGAACCGGTTCGAGAACTGGAACGCCAGATCGAGTCACTGGAGGCGCGTCCCGACGCCGAGGACATGGCTGCGGAGATCACGAGCCTTCGTGCGAACAGGGACAGTCTTCTGCAGAAGATCTACGACAATCTCTCGGCGTGGGATGTCGTGAGAATCGCACGTCATCCCGGGCGTCCTCAGACTCCCGACTACATTCACATGATCTGCAGGGATTTCCGTGAGCTCCACGGAGATCGGCAGTATGGAGATGATCGCAGCATCCTCACAGGGTTGGGTCGCATCGGCCCGTTCAAGGTTCTGATCGTTGGACATCAGAAGGGGCGAACGACCGAGGAACGCATCGCGTGCAACTTCGGTTGTGCGCATCCGGAGGGCTACCGCAAAGCGTTGAAGAAGATGAAGCTGGCCGAGAAGTATGGTCTGCCCATCGTGACGCTCATCGATACGCCCGGAGCCTATCCAGGTGTGCAGGCTGAGGAACGTGGCCAGGCGGAAGCCATTGCGGTGAACCTCAGAGAGATGAGCCGGTTGAATACACCGATTCTTTCGATCGTGATCGGTGAGGGCGGATCGGGGGGTGCGTTGGGAATCGGCGTGGGAGACCGCGTCGACATGATGCAGTATGCCTGGTACTCGGTGATCAGCCCGGAAGGGTGTGCTGCGATTCTCTGGAAGGAAGCCAACGAGCGGACCAACTCCGCTGCGGCTGAATCACTCTGCCTGACCGCAAAGGACAACCTTTCCAATGGGCTCGTGGATCAGGTCGTGCCAGAGCCGGTGGGTGGTGCGCATCGGGATCAGGCGGCGGCTGGCGAGGTCATGGAGCGGCACATCGTCGATCGTCTTCGTGAACTGACTCGATTCAACTCCCG
>MDSW01105954.1_pt1 | contig 15763 bp, 15 predicted proteins | sample 811171 | NCBI WGS metagenome assembly MDSW01 (sample SAMN05326641, study PRJNA326480) | marine metagenome | isolation source: seawater | place: Atlantic Ocean: North West | collected 2012
AAAAGATTTATGAATATTATAGAAAAAAATACAGGCAATTTAATAAATTAGAATTGAATAAAACTAATGATAAAATTTTATCTAACTTAAAGATTGAAGGTACCTCACCATTTAAAGTTATTGATAAAGATATCGTTGAGGATGCAGTAAAAAAAATTGATACATTAAAGCCAAAGATTAGCCTAAATGGTAAAATTTATTTTAAGCATGAAGATTTATTTTCAGCAGGGATACTAAATGATGTATATCTAGATATTGATCTACTTCAAATAATAGAAAAATATTTTGGTTGCGCGCCAAAAATTCAATATCTTGCTGCATGGAAGGTTAAAGAAGGAGTTGAAACAAATGAAATGTATTTTCATCCTGATAGGCACGGACATAAGTTCATTAAATTTTTTATATATTTAACTGATGTTGATGAAAATGATGGTCATCATGAAATGATACCTATGTCACAACAATCTCGATTTGAAGAATTCATTAAAAATGTCCCTATTGATCAAAGGAAACCGATTGTAGAGAAATCAAGGAAAGGTTGGTTCAAAAAGATAAAATTAGAGAATTCTCTTTTTGAGAAGAGTAATCTTTCTATAAAAAAAATATTTGGCAAAAAAGGTACCAGTTTTTTAGAAGATACTTCGTGCTTTCATCGCGGAACTCAAGTTTTGCCAAATTGCAATGAAAGGATTATATTTCAAATACTTTTTACTCCTTGGGATAATCAAAAAGATAAAGTTGTCAAAATTCCTCAGCCAAATTGGGTTAAAAACTATCAGAAAAGACCTGAAGTTAAATATGCTTTAAAAAATATAATTTGTTAATTTTTAGAGTTCAAATTTAATTCAATTGCATATTGGACTGGAAATTCACCTTTCAATATACCTGCGTATTGCTCTATGTTTTGCAAGGGCCTATACTCTCCCTTACTTGGAAAAAAAATTCCTAGAGCATGTTTTCTATAAGATTTGGTATTCTCATTTTCTTTTTTGAACCACAAGAAATAGTCCTTGAGTGCTTTGTTCCCTGAAAAAGGTGTAATTTTATAATCTGCATCAAGATCAGTTAAAATATGATAAAGTTCATTATATTTATATCTCCTGTATCCATGAGACAAATAATTTAGTCCTGATATTGCGCCAGGAACAAGATGAAGCTGGGGAGTATTTTTATATTTTTTTAGGATTAGTTTGAGTATTTTTATATCATCCTTTGCATGTTCTAATGCGCTTTGGGAAAATATTAAATCAGGTTTAAAATCAAAATTAAGGTCTGAAAATTGCTGAATGTCTTTTTTAATGAAGGAAACATTAGTATCTTTATAATTATTCCAATTATTATTTTCCTTTATGTCCAATCCTAAATAATTAACTTCATATGGTTCAACTATTTTCTTTAAAATATCATAATATCTTCCACTTCCACATCCTATGTCTAACACCGATATACTTTTGTTATTAAAATTTAAATTAATGAAGTTAATAAGATAATTTAGGCAAGCCAGCCTTCCGGGTGAAAAATTTTTGTTATCTATGATTTCTAAAATTTTCTTTCTTTTTACAATTGGAATAAAATTATTTTTTACTTTTCTTTCTTGTATAATATCTAATAAAATCTGGAATAAAATTGAAAATCTAAGAAGGCCTGAGTTTTTAGTATCGCCATCAATTTCAAAAAGTCTCATTTGATATGATCTCTAATCAAAAAAAATTATTTTCCTATACTATACAATTTATTTTGGGTATAAGACAGCTATTTTAGTCAAAGTTAATTATGGTTTTTAATTTAATATATAGAAGTATCAGATTAAGAAAATATTTAATGCTGGCAAGAGCATTATTTTTTATAAAGATATTAAGAAAAGGTGTCTCTGAATATGAGAATATTTCTGAATACGTAACTGCTAATACTGTTTTTACGAATAAAAGATTAGTAATAAAAAATAAAAATCAAAAATTAAAAAAACATCCAAATGCTAAATATTTTCTTGGAATCAGTCTTGATTTATCAGCTTATAAATCAAGTTTGATTTTAAATGCCTTAAAAGGAATTCCCGAAATCAACATGAATAAAAGGAATTTTAAAGTTCTAATTATTGGTCCTCGCAATGAAAGTGAAATATTTAATTTTATTGGCGCAGGTTTCCAAAAAAAAAATATTGAGGCAATTGACTTAGTTTCTTATTCTCCTTTAATCAATCTTGGAGATATGCACGATCTTAAGTATAAAGAAAACTCATTTGATGTTATTTATGCTGGATGGGTTTTGGCTTATAGTGAGAATAAAAATAAAGCTGTTGATGAGCTTGTAAGAGCGGTAAATAATAATAAATTTATTGTTATTGGTTGGTCAGTATCCACAATTTCTAATGAGGATATTATAAAAAAAAGAGGCTATATGATAGGCTCAGAAGAAAGAATGAGAACAACCAATGATATCCTGTCATTATTTAGTAAACATAAAGTTAAAGTAGTTTTTTCTTCACAGTTCATGCAAAAAGATCACAAAGAATTATTCAATGATGATGATAATACTGAGCAAGATAAAAGATCTCAAATTATTATTATATTACAAATTTCAAAATAATTTGATCTATGAATATTTATATAAATATTGAAATAAAAAAAAGAGAATTTGAATCTAGAATCCTCTTAGCTTTAATAGCTGCATCAAAGGGGCACACTGTTTATTTAATGAATCAAATTCAATTTATCCATATTGTTCCGAAACTTTCACCGGGCATTATATTTGATAAAAGCATTACGCCAAACCCATATAGAATTGGTCTTCTAAAAAAATATAAAAGTAAGAATCACATTATTACGTCTATTGATGAGGAATCTGGATTATTGGATGAGAGCTATGATGATTTTGCCAAGTTTAGATATTCTCATGAAACTCTCGAATTGGCCAGTAAAGTTTTCTGCTGGGGAAGTCATGATTATAATACTTTAATAGATAAATATAGCAGATTTAAAAATAAATTTTCTCTTACTGGATCTCCTAGAGCAGATCTGTGGCGTCCTGAATTTGATAAATATTATAAAAAAAATAAAAAAGAATTTGACTACATCTTAATTCCTTCAAACTTTGGAACTATTATGGGGCATAACCAATTTTGGTCGTTAGTAGATAAATACAAAAAAACAAAAGTAACAGATAGAGGATTTAATGAATTAATACTTTTTGGTAGATTTACATTTCAACTTCAATTGATCTCACATTTTGTTGAATTAACTAAATATATAAATAAGAAGTTCCCTCAATTTAAAATTGTAATTAGGCCACACCCTATTGATGCAGTAGAAGCATGGCAAGCATTGGTTGGGGAAAATGAGAACGTTATTATTACCTCGGAGGGCAATATTTCAAAATGGATAAGGAATGCTAAACTTATAATTCATAACGGATGTACTACCGGAATTGAATCTGCAGCTTCTAAAATACCTACAGTTGTTTTTAAACCTATTAATTCAGATTTTGAAAGAAAAAACCCAAATAAATTTGGAATGCAGGCGGAGACTTTAGAGCAAATCGATTTAATTATTAACAATTTAATAAGTGGGCAAATCTATAATAGCTTTATAAAAGAGAATTCTGAAAACACTTTTCGAGATATGATTTATCAAGGTAAAACTCTAGCGTCAGAAAATATAATAAATGAATTTGAACGACTGGACCATCCTTCACTTAATAAGCATAATTATCATATATATGTTAGATTACTAATTTTATTTACTGATATAAGAATTTTCTTAGTTAGAATTAAGAATGCTATATTTCGAAAAAAAATATCTCAATTTAATAGTAAGCTAAATAAGTTTACTGCAATAAATACTCAAGAAGTATTAGGTTTATATAATGGATTTAAGGGATCTATAAAATTATCTAAAAATGTAAGAATAGAAAAGCTGAATAAATATATTTTGAGATTAGGATCAAAATAAAAATAATATAAAATAATGGACAGTCCTATAAATATTATTTTTTTATGTTATGAGGCCAGATCTGGATCGACCTATCTTTCATCTGAACTAGAAAAACATAAAGATATTTGTGTAACGATAGAAGATTCATTACCATTCGGTTTGCCTCTAATTAAACATTTAATTAGTAAAGAAAGTGAAATTTTATATCATTTAATTAATGATAAAAAATTCAAGCATTGGAATATTTGCAATTCTGATTTAAAAAAAGCGTTACATGTATCAAAAAATTCTACAGAATTTTTCAATCAGATTATAAAATTATATATAAAGCAAAATAAGCCAAATGCTTCTACTGTAATCTATAAAATGCCAATTAAGCCAGTGTTCATAACTTTAGTACGAAATCTTTTTCCGAATGCAAAATTTATTCATCTGTACAGAGATCCAAGATCCGTATATGCATCACAGTCTAATAACCTCACATCATCTTCAGGAAAAAAATTTAGCAGCAATATTATTAAGTTTTCAAAAGTATGGATCAGTAATTACATTTTCAATAAAGATTTAGAGCAAAAGAATCCTAAAATATTTTTTAGATTAAAATATGAAGAATTTATTTTATCAAATGAAAAATCATTAAAAAAACTATTAAAATTCATTAATGTCACATATGAAGATCTAAATTCCAAAAGCACTTATTCATTAAAAATTCCTAAAAGCCAAATAACTTTACATAAGAATATAGATAATAAACCGCAATCTAGTAGAATTAATGTCTGGAAGGAGACTCTGAATAACAGTGAGATTTATATTATCCAAAAAATTTGCCGTAAAGTATTTATAAAGAATGAATATTCGAGAATTCAAGTAAATAAATCATATTCATTTTTTTATAATATGATAATTAATTATAAAGATTATTATTTATCTAATTTCATAAAGATAATTATTTTTATATATGAATTGCGTAGATTTAGAGGAAATCAAGCATTAAACAGAATAATTCTAAGAATAAGAAAAGTATGAAAGCAGTAATATTAGCAGGAGGGCATGGGACAAGATTATCAGAAGAGACAAGCCTAAAGCCAAAACCAATGGTAGAAATTGGAAATATGCCAATTATTTGGCATATTATGAAGATTTATTCTTTTTATGATATAAAAGATTTTATTATTTGTTGTGGTTATAAAGGTGAAGTCATAAGAGAATTCTTTTTAAGTTTATTTAAAAAATATTCTGATGTCACAATTAATACATCAAATAACGAAATTGAAATTCATAATAACTTAAGCGAGTCATGGAATGTCACAATGCTGGATACTGGTATAGACACTATGACTGGAGGTAGGTTAAAAAGAGTAAAGGATTACCTCAATAAAGATGAAGATTTTTGTTTTACTTATGGTGACGGCCTAGCAAATGTTAATATAAGAGATTTAATTGACTATCATAAATCAAAGAAAGTTCTTGCAACACTTACAGCTGTTTTTCCTCCAGCAAGATTTGGAGCATTAAAAATTAAAGATGGGATGGTTAAAAATTTTGATGAAAAGCCTAAAGGTGACAATAAAAGAATTAATGGAGGTTTTTTTATCCTTTCACCAAAAGTTATAGATTATATTAAAGGAGATAAGACTATTTGGGAAAAAGAACCAATGAGCTATCTTGCTGAAAATGACAGTTTGGCAGCTTATAACCATGATGGGTTTTGGCAACCAATGGACACTCTAAATGATAAAAAGATTCTAAATGAAATTTGGGAAGCCAACGAAGCTCCTTGGAAAATATGGAAATAAGAGATAATTTTTGGTTAAAGAAAAAAGTATTGGTTACTGGTCATACAGGATTTAAAGGAAGTTGGCTTACATTGTGGCTGAAGCTAATGGGGGCTGATGTTTTAGGAGTTTCCATAGACCCCCCCACTAAGATAAACCATTTTGAGCTAATCAATATTAAGAAAGATATTATTAGTAAAAAATGTGATATTAGAAACAGTAGAAAATTATTAGAAATTTTTAATCATTTTAAACCTCAGGTTGTATTTCATTTAGCGGCACAACCACTTGTTATCGAGTCTTATAATTCTCCACTAGAGACTTATCAAACAAATGTAATAGGTACTTTGAATGTACTCGAGTCAATAAGAAAAACGAGCAATGTTAGAGTTGGTATTATGGTAACATCAGATAAATGCTACGAAAATAAGGAACAAAGTAAGGGATATAAAGAGGATGACCCAATGGGAGGATATGACCCGTATAGTAGTAGTAAGGGATCTTGCGAACTTCTTATTAATTCATATCGTCAAAGTTTTTTTAACAATGATCAAAAAAGAACTATTAAAATATCTTCTGCTCGTTCAGGCAATGTAATTGGAGGTGGAGACTTTGGTAAAGACAGACTTTTGCCAGATGCAATTTACTCAATTGTAAATAATAAAAGATTAAAAATTAGGAATCCAAATTCAATTCGTCCATGGCAACATGTTTTAGAGCCGCTGGGAGGATATATTAATCTAGCAAAAAAATTATATAAAAAAAATTCAAGTTTAGATCAGGCATGGAACTTTGGTCCGAAAAAAAGTGATGTAAAAACTGTTGAAGATATAGTAAATTTATTTTCTTCTAAGTGGGGGCATGATTTTAAATATATATTAAGTAAATCAAAAGGACCACATGAAGCAGCGCTGTTGAGTTTAGATTGTTCAAAAGCAAAACAATTAATGCAATGGCAACCCAAATGGAGCATAGAAAAGGCTATTGAAGAAACAATAGAATGGTATAAGGCATTTTTAAACAAAGAAGATCTATATAGTTTATCTAAAAAACAAATTATTAAATATCACTATCATAGAAAGTAAAAATATAGGTATTAATATGAGAGTAAATTACGGGCAAAGTGTTCACGGAAAAGAGGAAATTAAAGCCGTAACAAAAGTATTAAAATCTTCAACTCAAATGGGCTCAAATGTAATAAAACTTGAGAATAGTATAAAAAAACTATTTTCAAAAAAATATGGTGTAATGGTTAACTCAGGTTCATCAGCATTATTAATAGCCTTTGAAGTATTAAACTTAAAGAAAGGCTCGGAAGTGATTACTCCTGCACTAAACTTTGGCACTACAGTATCCGCAATTGTAAAAAACGGATTAGTTCCAAAGTTTGTAGATATTTCAAGAAATACTTATTGTATGAACGTCGAACAAATAGAAAAACTAATTTCAAAAAAAACTCGCGCAATATGCGCTGTAAATCTTTTGGGGAATATTCCTGATTTAGCAATGATTAAAAAGATTGCAAACAAATATAATCTAAAAATTATTGAAGATTCCGCTGATACCCTAGGTGCAACAATAAATAATAAGAATACTGGATATTATTCTGACATTAGTATCACGAGTTTTTATGGTTCACATATAATTAATGGCGCTGGAAATGGTGGAATGATATGTTTTAATGACAAAAGATATTATGAAAAAGCTTTATTGCTTAGATCGTGGGGCAGATCATCTTCTCTATTTAGGGAAGGGTCTGAGAAAATTGAGAATCGCTTTAACATTAAAGTTGATGGAATACCGTATGATAAAAAATTTGTATTTGAGTGTTTAGGTTATAATTTTGAGCCTGCAGAAATCAGTGCGGCATTTGCAAATGTACAACTGCAGAAATTGAAACAAAATTTGGACATAAGAATAAGAAATTTTAATTATCATAATGAATTTTTTAAAAAATATCCGAGATATTTTGAAGTACCAAAGCAATTTCAGTATTCAAAAACTGCATGGCTTGCTTATCCAATACTTATCAAAAAAAAATAAAAATTTTGATAGAAAAGATTTACAAATTTATCTTGAAAAAAATAATATACAAACAAGAGTTGTTTTTACTGGAAATATTTTAAGACAACCTGGTTTTAAAAACCTAAAGAAATTCAATAAATCCATTAAATTTGTGGAATCTGACGAAGTTATGCGAAGTGGTATGCTATTAGGATGTCACCATGGTCTTAAAAAAAATCAGATAGTTTATATTCATAAATGCATAAAGAGATTTTTAAGCTATACTGTTTAAACTGTGTGTTTATATTAGATGAAAATATTTTTAACTGGAGGAACAGGATTTTTAGGTTCAATTTTTTATGAATTATTAAAAAACAAACACAACATTTATGTATTAACGAGGAACAAAAAAAAGAATTATCCTAATTTTATTTTTGGAAACCTTAATGATGAATTTAAAATATTATCTGATTGCAAGGTACTCGTTCATTTTGCCGCTCATGGGGTTACGCCTAAAAAAAGTACACTTAAAAAATGTATTGAAGTCAATGTAATTCAAACTATGAAACTCTTAAACCAAGCGGCTGATCAAGGGATAAGTAAGTTTATAGTTATTGGAACATCTCAGGAATATGGGGATCTAGCCGATCAAGGGAGTAGAGTTGATGTATTTTCTAAACTATCTCCAAACACAAACTATGCTAAATCAAAAGTAGTGTCATATAAAAAAATTGAAAATTTTTGCAAAAGAAGAAATGTAAGAGTTTCGTATTTAAGAGTTTTTAATACATACGGAGAAGGTCAAAATAAAAGTAGTTTATTTTGCAACATACTAGACTCTATAAAATCAGGTGAACCAATAGTGTTAAGAAATCCCAATAAAAAGATTGATATTATTCAGGCAAAATTAGCGATCAGTAAAATAAGCAAATATTTAAATTTTAATGGTATAAGGAAGGGCCGCATAAAAGTAGTAAATATAGGATCTGGAAGAACTATAAAAGTCGTAGATTTTGTAAATAAAATGACAAATAAATACAAAAAAAATAAATGAATAATAAAGCAAGAGTATCAATAATTCTATGCACTTATAACGAGTCTTCGCGTATTGAAAAGGCCATTAAAGATCTAAAAATTGAAATAAAAAAATGGGATATTATTAGTGAAATTATTATTATTGATAATAAATCGACAGATGGCACATCGGAGATAATCAAAAAATTTACAAATGGTAATTGTTATATGATTCAAAATAAATCAAATATTGGTAAGGGTGGCTCAATTAAAAAAGGTATTAAATCTGCAAATTATGAATACATTATGGTTTATGATCCAGACCTAGAATATGACCCAAGTGATATTCTTAGAATGTATAATTATGCAATAAAATTTAATTATGATTTTGTAATTGGAAGTCGAAGACTTAAAAGAAAATTATCTTTATCTGAAATTAAAAATGATAAAAATAAAGGAATTAGTTATTTAGTAAATTACTTAGGTGTGTATCTTTTAACAGAACTAATTAATTTAATATACAATACAAAACTAACTGATGCAGCATCAGCCCTCAAACTATTCAAAAAAAACTTCATAAAAAAAATAAATCTGAGACGTAATGGGTTTAACCTTGATTTTGAATTAGTTTGTAAAACTGCTATGCATGGAGGCAAATTAGGCGAAATAGAAGTAAAGTATTATCCAAGATCTAAGAATGAAGGAAAAAAAATTAGAGCTATTTCAGATGGATTTGCCTCTTTATTAAGCATAATTTCTAATCGATTTGAAAAGTAAATTTAAATAAATGATAAAGAATCTAATTAAAAATCATTTTGTCATTTTATTTAGTATTTTTATTCTTTCGTTTCTTATTCGACTCATTTTTATGAATATAAATAATGGCTATTCAGTAATTCCTACCTCTGATTCCCTTAGCTATCATCAATCTGCGCTAAATATATTAGAAAATGGATTTATGGAAGCAAATCTACATACTCGTCCAATCTTATTGCCAAGTTTTTTATCTTTTTTTTATTATCTTTTTTCAATAGAAAATAAATTCTATTTAGGAAGAGTGGTGATGGTAATAGTTTCTTCTATGTCAGTTGTAGTATTTTATTATATATGTAAGAAAAATATTAATAATTATAAATATTCTTTATTCCTCTCATTTATCTTCTGCATCTATCCTCCTTCAATTTATTACTCAGCTTTTATTCTTACTGAAAATATTGCTGTGTTTTTGTTTTTATTAATTACGTTTTTATTTACTCAGATATTCAGTAATAATAGTAAACATTACTTTTACTTAATTATGATCGGCGTATTATTTGGATTGTTAACTTTAACAAGGTCAGCTTTTTTATTATTACCTTTTATGCTTCTATTTATTGTTCTTATTCAGGGTATATTTAGCAATAAGCTGATAGCACTAAAAAAAATATTAATTATTATTATTGCATACTTAATAATTTTGACTCCGTGGACTTTAAGAAATTATGAAAAGCACGAAGCATTCATGCCAACAACAAGTAGGCTTGGATATATGCTGTTTTTAAGCAATAATGATTATAATAGTGAGATAATCCAAAAAGGGGGCTATGAAAGAACAGAAAAATTCAATGATATTTTAGAAAAATCTAAATTGCTTGATGTTTCCAAACAATCAAATTTTTTGATAAATCAATCTATAGATGAAATCTTAGAAAATAAGTTGCTATTTACTAAAACTTTAGTGTACAGAATGATTAATACATTACACTACCGTCCAAATCCATATAAATTATCTAAAAGCAATAATGATTTGGTCATGTTTCTCATGTGGACACCAATATTATTTCTTTCAATATTTTCATTATTAAGAAGACCTAGTAAAATAGAGTTAATACTTCTAATTTTTATTTTTTACACTTTATTCGTACACTTACCATTCTGGGGATTCCCTAGATTTAGATATCCAATAGATGCTTTATTTATTTATTTAGCTTTTACTAATTTTCTATACTTAAAATCATATTTAATTAAGGATAAGCCAAAGTGAATTCAATAATAGTATCCCTATCTAAATTAACCTCAGGTGGACCAAGCACTTTTATCTCAAGATTTTCTAAATACTTAAATAATAGAAACATCAAACTGCTGTTTTATGGTTCTAAGAGTAAAGCTTCTGCAGTATTAGTAATATCCGGTACTAAAAAGTTAGCATGGTTGATATATAACAAAATGAGTGGCAAAAAAATTGTTCAAAGGTTAGACGGGTTTCAATGGAAGCATAAATATGAGAAAGTTTCATTTATTTATTACTTAAAATGTCAATTAATTAATTTAAATATGTATATTATCAGGAAATACATTGCTGATCATGTAGTTTACCAAAGTGCTTTCTTAGAAAAGCAATGGAATAGAGATTTTGGCATGGTAAAATCAGATTATTCAATAATCCATAATGCAGCCGACCAAAAATTTTTTGATGTAAAATCCATGCGCAAAAAAAATCCTGACAAAAATATTGAAGAAAAATATAAAATTATTTGTGTTGAGGGGACATTCCAGAATGATCAAGTTACGCAAGGGATGCTGAATGCAATTGAACAAAATGTTTTACAAAATGATAAAATTGATATCGTTGAGTTGTACGGAAATAATCGTTTACTTGATAAATCTAAATTTAATTTAGATATTTTAAATTTTAAAGGTGAAGTAAAAAGAGAAGAAATGCACAAAATTTACCTAGAAAATAATCTTATTTTTTTTATGCTAGAAATTAATCCACCTTGTCCTAATTCATTAATTGAAGCAATTTGTGCCGGTATTCCATCAATAAGTTATGATACAGGAGCGTTTAAAGAATTAATCAAAGATTCCGGTATCGCGATTCAATATAAAGGTGATCCATCAAAATTAGAATTTCCAGATTATAAAGGTATTGAGAGTGCTATAAGCTATATGATTGACAATTATCATAGTTTTGAAGAGAAAACAAATTTGGTTTCTGAAAACTATAGGATCGATAAGATGGGCAGAAAATATTTAAATATTTTTCAAAGTTCGCCATAGAATGCATATTTTACATATCGTAGATTATTTCATGCCAAATACAGGTTATCAAGAAAACCTGTTAGCTAAGTGGAATAGAAAAGAAGGTCATGAGGTAACAGTTATAACCAGTGATAGATATTATCCAATAGAAGATTACGATAATGCTTGGTTTCCTGTCATGGGTGCAAGAATAAGGAATCCAGGAATAGAAACTGTTGATGATTACAAAATTATAAGATTGCCAATTCTATTTGAATTTAAACATAGGCCATGGATAAAAAAATTAAGTAAGACAATTATAAAATTAAATCCTGACATAATTATGGTCCATGGCACAGGTTCTTTTAATTTAAGCAGGTGTGCTTTTATAGCTAAGAAATTGGGCATTCCTTGTATTGCAGATAATCATATGATTTTTCACGTAATACAAAAAAATGTATTTGCCAAAATATACTATTACTTAAATCAATTATTAATTAAGGCTTATTTATTAAAGCTTGTATATATGTTCATTGGCGTCAGCAACGAAACATGCGAGTATTTAGAAAAAATTGAAAAGATTCCATTAAATAAGATATTTTACTTACCATTAGGCATTGATGAAGAAATCTTTAATAGTTTTAGTAAAGACAATAAATCAAAAGATTATTTTATAGTAACCCAAACTGGAAAATTGTCTGACGATAAGAAACCGCAGTGGTTAGCTCAAGCAATCATACAGCTATTAGACAAAAAAAATTATAAAATAAAGCTTAATCTAGTTGGGGGGGGATCAAAAAAAATTATAGATCAAATAAAAAAAAGTTTTAAAAAATCAAATTTAGAAAACAATCTGGTTATTAATGATTTCGTTGAAGTAAAAAAATTAACATCAATATTTCAAAATTCTGATATTTGTGTTTATCCAAATGGGACTTCACTTAGTGCTCTTGAGGCTGCAGCATGTGGATCTGTTGTAATTATGGCAGATTATCCTGTAAGTATACATAGGGAGTCTCAAGGGATAGGAGTTACATATAAAACAGGCAATATAAGCGATTTAGCAAGAGTTATTGAGAATCTATTTTTAAAAAAGAGACTCAGAGAAAAAATTGTTGAAAATTCCATCAAAGCAATTCAAAAAGAGTATTCATACAAGTCAATTTCAAGGAAGTTTACTTCTTTATGTGAAGAAGCAATTAAATCAATTAAAAGATAAAAAAAATGCACAAAAAAATAATTAAGAAAATAAAAGAAAGAAATTTAATCATTGGAGTCATAGGCCTTGGTTATGTTGGCTTACCTATTGTTATTAAGTTTTCACTTGCAGGTTTCAAAGTTATAGGTATTGATACAGACATTGAGAAAGTTGATTTATTGAACAATGGAAAAAGTTATTTGCATCATTTCAAAAATAAAGAAATAAAACTTGCTCAAGAAAAAGGATTTAAAGCCACGCAAAGTTTTGAAGAAATAAATAATATTGATTTCATTATTTTATGCTTACCAACACCAATAAAAAAAAATAAAGCTCCTGATCTTAGCTATATTGTATCTACGATGAAGAATATTTCTCCTTATTTAAAAAAAGGGCAGTCCATATCACTTGAAAGCACATCTTATCCTGGAACTACTGAGGAAGAAGTCTTACCTTATTTAGAAAAAAAGAAATTTAAGATTGGAAACGATTTTTTTTTAATTTATTCCCCTGAAAGAGAGGATCCAGGCAATAAAAAGTTTAATATTAATAATATTCCAAAAATTGTAAGTGGGCTATCAAAAAATTGCCTTGAAATCGGTGATAAACTTTACAGTACGATAGTAAATAAAACAGTAAGAGTTGAAAAAATAAAAACTGCAGAACTGGCAAAACTTTTGGAGAATATATATAGATCAGTGAATATTGGTCTTGTTAATGAAATGAAAATGATTGCTGATAAAATGAAAATTAATATTACTGACGTAATATCAGCCGCAGCTACAAAGCCTTTTGGCTTTACTGCATTCTATCCAGGACCAGGCATAGGTGGTCATTGTATACCTGTTGATCCATTCTATTTAAGTTGGAAAGCTAGAAAATTCAATATTGATGCTAAATTTATTGAACTTGCTGGAAAAATAAATTCATCGATACCAGATTGGGTTGTGAGGAAGATTTCGTCATCTATTAAAGAAAGAGGAAAGCGGATTGAAAACTCTAATATACTTATCATTGGTATTTCATATAAAGAGGATGTTGATGATTTGAGAGAGTCTCCATCACTTGTTATCATTGATAAACTGAGAAAAAAAGGTGTTAAAATTAATTACTATGACCCATATATAAGTAAAATTCCTAAAACAAGAAACTACAATTTTGATTTAAAAAGCATAGAATTAAGTAAAAAAAAAGTGTCTTTCTTTGACGCAGTTGTTATCTGCACTGCTCATACAAATGTAAATTATGACCTTATAAAGAAAAGCGCTAAACTTATAATCGATACAAGAAATGTGTATAAAATTAAATCAAAGAAAATAGTAAAAGCTTAATATGAAAAATATAAATATCGGCCTGGTCGGTTGCGGAAGAATTTCTGAAAAACACTTAGAAGCTATCTTATTTCACAAAAAAAAATTTAACTTAGTAGCTATATGTGATAATGAGCAAAAAAAAATAGATAATACGAATATAGCTGGTGAATATAATAAATATTTATCAATTCATGAAATGATTGAAAAAGAAAATCTTGATCTTGTATCAATCTGTACACCGAGTGGTAATCACCCAGAGCATGCGATAATATGTGCCAAAAAAAATATTAACATAATTACAGAAAAGCCCATGGCAACAGATCTTAATCAAGCAAAGAATATGATAAAGTCATGTAATGAAAATGATGTAAAGTTATTTGTGGTTAAGCAAAATAGATATAACAAAACATTAGTAAAATTAAAAAAATCAATTGAAGAAAAAAGGTTTGGGCAACTGAGACTAATTTCAGTAAATGTTTTTTGGCATCGAGATCAAAACTATTATGACCAAGCTCCATGGAGAGGAACAATCAAATATGATGGAGGAGCACTGATGAATCAAGCTAGTCATTATGTTGACCTTTTAATATGGCTTTTTGGTCCAATTAAAAACGTTCATGCGTTTAGCACAAAGGCACGTAAAATTGAAGCAGAAGATACTATTGTGTTAAATATTGAATTTGAAAATAGATCTCTAGGTTCAATGTGTGTGACAATGTTAACATACGATCAAAACTTAGAGGGCTCACTTACAGTTATGGGAGATAAAGGTACAGTAAAAGTTGGGGGAAAGGCAGTAAATGAAATTGAACACTGGAACTTTGACAGCGACTCACCAAACGATAATGATATAAGAAATGTAAACTATAAAATTAACGACATATATGGAAAAGGTCATATACAATTTTATGAAGAAGTATACAAATCTATGAACAATGAAAAAAGTGAGATTACTAGGGGTGAAGATGGATTAAAATCGCTAGAAGTAATATTAGCTGCATATGAGTCTGTTATTAAAAGAGAAATAATACCACTACCTTTATCATAAATGACTAAAAAAAAATTAGACAAATTTGCTGGGCTAAAAAAAAGAAAAGATTTTTTTTTACATGAATCCTCATACGTGGATAAATTATCTAAGGTCAATGCTAATACTAAAATTTGGCACTTTTCTCATATACAATCAGGTGCAATCATTGGTAAAAACTGTGTTTTAGGACAAAATACTTATGTCAGTAGTAACGTTGAAATTGGTAATAATGTAAAAATTCAAAATAACGTTTCAATATTTGATGGAGTAAAATTAAAAGATAATGTTTTCTGTGGTCCTGGTGTTGTTTTTACAAACGTTATCAATCCAAGATCTGAAGTAAATAGGAAATCTGAATTTCAAGAAACAATAGTTAATCAAGGTGCGACATTAGGGGCAAATTCAACAATCCTTTGTGGAACTGAAATTGGCAGGTATGGATTTGTAGCTGCTGGAGCAGTAGTAACAAGAGATATAAAACCATTTGAATTAGTAGCTGG
>MDSW01163549.1_pt1 | contig 15761 bp, 8 predicted proteins | sample 811171 | NCBI WGS metagenome assembly MDSW01 (sample SAMN05326641, study PRJNA326480) | marine metagenome | isolation source: seawater | place: Atlantic Ocean: North West | collected 2012
GTGCAAACATAAGGTGGAACATAACCACCGGCAAAGTAACCATAGTTAGAATTAGAGACTGCTGTAAGACCTTGTCTTGATTCAGTTAATTGATCTCCTACTGGTGGTACTGCTACAATTTCACTAGAAAAATCAATGCGGTCAATGGTACAAAGTTTGGATGGTGGAACATAACCACCGGCAAAGTAACCATAATTGGAATTAGAGACTGTTGCTAAAGCAGATCTTGCTTGAGTTAATGATGGTCCAGGTAGTGATACAGTTTCATTAGAAAAATCAATGCGGTCAATGGTGCAAACAACATGCGCACCGGCAAAGTAACCATAATTATTGGACTCTGGCCAATTATCAACTCTTTGTCTATTATATACCTTCTTAAGACCAAATACTCCTGGCATTTATCTTATCTCTATTTTTTATTATTTATCAGTTAATTTGAGACTCCTGTTGCACCTATTCTTGTTGCAGATAACTCTGTTGGTGCTGCATCAGTCACGGATTCTGTAGAAAAATCAATTCGGTCAATAGTTTCAACGTATCCACCATCAGAACCACCGGCAAAGTAACCATAGTTAGAATTAGATAGTGCTGCTAAACCAGATCTTCCTTCACTTAATTGTGGTGTTGAGGCGGGTATCAGTATAGTTTCATTAGAAAAATCGAAACGGTCAATAGTAGCAAGATAAGTAGAAGGTGGATAGAAAAATCCACCAGCAAAGTAACCATAGTTAGAATTAGAGACTGCTGCATGACCATTTCTTGATTGAGATAATTGTTTTGCTACTGATGGAACTTCTACAGTTTCAGTAGAAAAATCAATGCGGTCAATGGTACAAACCTGAGTTGGCACAGGTGGAAGAACTACACCACCACCAAAGTAACCATAGTTAGAATTTGATACTGCTGCTAAACCACTTCTTGCTTTAGTTAATTGTGGTGTTGAGGCGGGTATCAGTATAGTTTCATTAGAAAAATCTAAGCGATCAATGGTACAAACACGATTAGTTGGAGTATAACCACCACCAAAGTAACCATAGTTAGAATTTGATACTGCTGCTAAATCACTTCTTGCTTGAGTTAATTCTTTTCCTACTGGTGGTACTGCTACTGTTTCATTAGAAAAATCAATACGGTCAATGGTACAAGAAAGAGAATTTGGTGTTGGTATTGGAGAATTACCACCACCAAAATAACCATAATTTGGATTTGAGAGTCCTGAAGAAGCATTATTATGTCTTGCTTTAGTTAATTGATATGTACCTGGCGTTACTACAGTTTCACTAGAAAAATCAATGCGGTCAATGGTGCAAAGAGATCCTGTTGTAGCATTAATCCCACCGGCAAAGTAACCATAAGTGCTTGATATTCCTTTACCGTCTTTATCAGACCCTTTTCTGATTCCTCTTGAGTTTACTGATTTTCCGCCAGAGACTCCTGCTAAATGATATCTTGCTTGAGTTAATTGATATGTACCTGGTGCTACTACTGTTTCTGTAGAAAAATCAATGCGGTCAATAGTACAAATTATATCATTTGGTGGAGTATAACCACCAGCAAGATATCCGTAATTGGAATTAGATACTCCTGCATGATCAGCTCTTTTTCCAGTCAAACTAACAAAATTAGAAACGGTTTCACTAGAAAAATCAATGCGGTCAATAGTACAAAAAACTACACCTGGACCAGCACCACCAGCAAAATAACCATAATTGGAACTAGAGACTGCTGCTTGATTATTTTTTATTGAAGGTAAATTTGCTCCATGGCTTGGAGGTCCGACTACAGTTTCTGTAGAAAAATCGATGCGATCAATAGTAGAGACACGAGTGATATCATAACCACCACCAAAATAACCATAATTAGAACTAGAGACTGCTGCTAGAGAAGATTTTGCTGTAGTCAATGATGGTCCAGGTAGTGATACAGTTTCACTAGAAAAGTCAATACGATCAATGATACAGACACGAGGGAAACTAGAACCACCACCAAAATAACCATAATTGAAATTAGAGACTGCTGCTAGAGAAGATCTTTTTTCAGTTAATTGATATGTACTTGGCTCTGCTACAGTTTCTGTAGAAAAATCAATGCGGTCAATAGTACAGACAGGATATGATCCATCATAACCACCACCCAAATAACTATAATTGGAACTAGAGACTGCTGCTAAATCATATCTCTTTTGAGATAATGATGATCCTGGCAGTGATACAGTTTCTGTAGAAAAATCAATGCGGTCAATAGTACAAAATACATCATTTGGTGCGCCGGGGTTCGGGAAGCTGCCACCGGCAAAGTAACCATAGTTAGCAGACTCTGACCAAGTATTATTTAATTGTTCTGTCCTTACTTCTCCTAAACCGAATATTCCGGACATTTATCTCTCTACAGTCTTTTTATTATTTATCTTCACAGAATACATGAGAACCAACATGAGACAAACGAATTGTTGTATCTAACCATACGGTAAAACCAACACTATTTGCTCTCTCAAAAAATGAAAAATCTTCTGGAAGATAACTCATATCTTTTTTCAATTCATTAAAATAATGATATGAATTATAATATTCTACTTCAGTAATTGGATAATTAGAATATCCTTGTGACGGAATATATTTTAAATCTTCATAATTATCCTTTATTTTCTCAAATACTCTACGGTGAATAAGAGCAAAACCAAATCCAATATTCTCAATTTTTACCAAACTATCTTTGGCAACTGGTGGTTGAGAGATACTATAATTGTATTGTAATGGAATACCTTTCATAGGATATGCACCACATACAATATCTTTTTGATGTGATAAAAGTTTTAATACATCTTCAGAAGTGAATCCAACATCAGCATCAATAAACATCACATACTCATATTGAGTATTATTCATAAAGAAATTTGCAATTCTTGATCTACCTTTAGTAATCAAACTCTCATTAGCAAGAGTAATTAAACCATGATCAATATTATTTGATCTTAAATCTTTACCAAGATTAAACAAACCTTTGGCAGTTTTATCACTAACCAAACCACCATAACATGGTAGTGCAATTAAAACACTCATACTAATAACTCAATATTAAAGGAAATAGAAATCCGATTCTCATCGGATGTATTGGGAAGGACAAAATGCGGAAGCCAGGATGGGAATAAAATCAAATCTCCAACCTCCACATGATGTGAAAAATACTCATCACTGACTAAACAACTTCTTTGAAAATCCATCATTCTTGCTGGTCTTGGATCCTCAAATGTTATCACATTATTATCTTTCGGTAATTGTATATAGTAGACTCCACTCATCCATCCTGATGGATGTACATGCGTAAAATTTCCACCACCTTTTGGATTAATATTTCCCCACATTGACCTAATAACTTGTTTAGGTTTATTAGTAGAAATATTCTCTATAATACTTTGAGTTATACTTGTCGTTTTTTCCAAGAGTGATTTAAAAACTTCTTGGTTCCAAAGGTCAGTATCACTCTGCCATCCACCTCTATTACTTCTTACTTTTCCCGAAGTTTTTTTAGACAAATCAATCAAAAAGTTTTTATACTTTTCATTCTCATCATACTCAAAAATATTTGCAGTATAAAAAGATGTGGGGAATATATCCCCCTGTTTTATTTTAAACATAATAAATTTCAAATAATATTATTATATATTCTTGCCAGCAATGTTAACAGATATTGCATTTGCAATTCCAGCTTGAACTTTAATACTATCACCATTTGCAACTTTCTTCACTTTAGGTAAAATTTGTATTGAACTATTTTGTGGAACTGTTAGGTTCTTAACGAAATATCCCTGTCGAATTGAACCATCATGTAAGGAAACTGATACATCAACATCAACATTAAAAGCATAATTTGTAAGTTGAATAGTATTAATTATTGTACCATTTGCATTTGATGATGTAAATATTGTCTCTTCATTAGTGGATGGTACTGTAGATCCAATACCAACATAATCAGTACCATCTTTGGTCTCATAACTAACCCAACAATCTAATCCATTAGATACTCCACCAGCAGTTGTTCCTATTCCGGTGTATGCCGCAAATCTCAAATTATCCGATGGATTTGCAATTAAAGCTTCATCAAGTATTTCTAATGCTCCTTGATAAGGAATGAGAACTCTATGGGTTAGTGGTACATCTTGACCACCATTATAGTCAATTCTAGAAGTTAAATATAAATCTGAATTAGAAATATTTGTAACATGAATACTTTCAATATAATGTCTTTTACTTGCAGTCGTTGGGAAAGTAACTCCTATTGCAGTATATCCATCAATATTATTTGATGCTACTGAATGTTCCGTTGTTGTAATTCCAGTATTAAAATCTCCACCATCACCACCACCAGCAGAAATACCGGTTAAGTTAGAACCATCACCATAGTAAGTTACAATTCCACTTAAAGCGGTAACAACACCTACAAGACTTATTCCAGTTGATATAATCTTAGCCTTAGGATTTACATCACCACTTATATAAAACTCATGAAAAGTGTCTTCAAATTTAGCAATATTTGCATTACCAGCACCATTAAGAAACTGATGTCCATTACCTTTAAAAGCAAGAACATCTGAAGATCCTTCTACTCTAATTTGAGGAGCCGTAGCACCATTAAAATTAAGATAATGAGTTCCTCCTCTAATTGTTGCAATACCATTGACATCAATACCCTCAGAATTTATTGTTACTGCATCACCTACACTAATCGATTCTCCACTATTGCCAATGTAAATCTTACCACCCATGTTGTTATGGGATGTGCATTGATAATAAAGAATATCTGGAGCATCAAACTGAACGTCAATCTCTAATGTTACTCCATCGCCAGCATCATTATTAGTTACACCATCACTATATGCAGTTCCTGCAGATCCATTTGGATCGCTTTGAATTCTGAATGGATGACCACCGCTAGAATTCTTGAACCTATATTTCTGTCCTCTTGTAAGATAAATTGAAGGATCATTTTCGGCACCAGTAAGTCCTGGTCCAGTAAATGTATAATGATCAGTACCACTAGCACCAAGAGTCCATTCAGAAATCGCAGCATCTAAAGAATTTGCGGTAACAATTCCAGAAACATTCAGATTGGTAAGTGTTCCAAGATTTGTTAAAGAAGAATTTACAACGTTACTTCCAAGTGTTGTAGCGTTCAGAACTTCAGTCTGATTAACTTGATATCCTTTTCCTGTAGGAACATTCAGGTTCTCACTAGCCTTCAGTGAGGGATTAGTTCCAGAGTTATGTTCGTAGAGGAATGTTTTATCACTACCGATTCCAATACCAGCACCATCGGTCAGTAAATCAGTATTGCAAGTTGTACCGACACCAATAACTTTATCTGCAATCTCAACAGTCGTCGAATTTACGGTGGTGGTAGTACCATCCACCATAAAGTCACCCTTGATTCTTACGGTTCCTGTATTATCACCAACAGCGGCAGGATCAATAATAAGATTGGAAGGACCAGTAATTGTGGCAGTATTTCCTGTACCGTTAGCAACTGATATACCAATACCTGTAGATGTTAATTTATTAGTAATATTTAATGTCGTTGCAGTAATTGCACCAGATACATTTACATCATCTAATTCAGTATGTCCATCAACATCTAGTTTTGCTGTTGGTATTGTTGAACCAATACCAACATTAGATGTGGTATTAATACCAGCAGCAGTAGTTTCCCATACTCCAAGAGTTCCAGATGAAACTGGAGCGACTTCTACACCATTCTTATAAAATCCCTTTGCATTTATATATCCTGTAGTTCCTTCAAAAGTAATTGATGTAGTGGCAATTCCAACACTTTGAGTTCCCCCGGTAGCAATACCAATACTATTATTACCCTCGCTTACTTCTACATACGATGCTAGTTGAGAAAACTCTCTGTTGTTAGACATTTGATAAAATATCCTTATTTAGGTTGCTCTTGTTAAAAGTATTTATTCTTTATCAGACCACATTTTCTGGCCAATCCATTCCACTAAAAGTAGTGACTCCAATAAACTCAGTCATATTAGTTGCAATACCCAAAGCATTCTTTCTCTGTTCACAAACATTCCTTACAGAGGTTCTATAAGAAGTAATACCAACAGGAATATCTGTATCGATTTCACTTTTTCTAGTCACATACCAATCAGTTGGAAAAAGTAATTTATATGCTTCTTCATTTTGTTTATTCTTCCAAATTATTTTAATATCATTGAGATTTTTTTCTACTACCTCAGATCCATTATAACTATAAAATCTACGATCATAATTAAGTGTTGGAGTTGGAGAAAAATATTCAATTCCTATTGCAAATTTCTCACTTTCAGTCGATAATTCAATCCAATTCGCAGGATACTGAACTCCATTATGAGTAAATGCTTTATTTGGTGATAATCTAATACCGTTGAGAACGTACATTTATCTAGTTTTTTATGTATTTATCTTGCATTTACACTTGACAAATTCTTTGCAAATGCTGGTTTTTCAGCGAAGGCTGCGTAGATGTAAGTTTGCCCACTCATGTTTTGATCGCCATCAGCGTTTCTAAGTTTGAAACCATTAGACAGTAAATCAACATAATTACCAGCATTTGCAAGTGCTGGCTCTGCGTTTGTAAGGTTTGGGTAAAGAGTGTGCTCTGCTGGGTTAGATTCTGATCGTGTTGTATCTCGTATGTGCCAGTTACTAGAACTCGTGCTCTTGTAAAGAATAAAAGCTGGTTTAAATCCGGTGAGCACAACCGGTCCATCAGCAGAACTATTACCGTAGTAAGTACCGAATGCTGAGTATCCGGGTACTGATGTCCAAGCGTAGGCAATCATTAGCTGCCCATTAGTGTTATAGTCACTACCATAAGTGATGTTTGTTGCATCAACTCCACTGTATCGGGTATCGGTCTGCTCTGCTGCTGGAGAATCGATTGTTAATGACTTTCCGGGAGTACATCCAACATGAAAAGTTTCATATCCACCAGGTGTAGCACCTTGACTTCCTGTAATAATGAATTCAGGTGTACCAGGAAGACCGTGAGCAATGGCTTGAGTTGCATTTGCATCACCAGTATATTCAATGATGTTAAAACCAGACAGTTCAGGGTTTGCAGAGTTCCAGCACCAAGCAACAGAGTTCCCAGTTGGTGGTACATAAGTCGTGTTTTTAGTACTTGATGGGGTTTGTGAAGCAATAGTATTACCTCTAACGCTATCTACCAACTGATGCTGATTTGAATTTTCACGATCTTTAATCCACCAAAGACCACTTGGGAAAGTTTCTTGAGATGCACTAATGATTTGAGATTTAAAAAGTGCAAGATCATCACCTACATTAAAATTACCAGTTGTAACCCCAACAGTAATTGTGTTATTTGCAGTATCTACTTCAGTAACAATACCTCTAGCAGTTGCATCCTGTGAAGTCGATACAATAGATCGCACTGGAAAAAGATTAAAGTTGTTTGAATTATTAAATTTCAATTTAAATCTTTCATTATAAAATATTTTTTTATTACCATTAGTATCAGTAATACTAAAATAGACATAATTCGCAGTAGATGCTCCACCAGATACAGATCTATTTCTAATAAAAACTTTCTTTATATCATAATTAGTAGATGTTGTACCTATAGTAGGTGAATAGGGTACTTCACTTGCTGTTATATTAACGGTTGAATCATCTGCTTTAGTAACTATTGCATCTCCATCACTAAATCCAAGATCACCAGCCCGAGTCCATCGTATAGAAGAAGATGGTATGGGAGGATCAAATTCAAATTCATATCGATGCTCCACAATTGCACTATAAGTTCCAATCAGATTTCCAGAGTTTAAGTTATTAAGAGATGTATCTAATATAAATTGATCTGGTATAGTACCACTTGTATAAAGATCAGTATAAGTCCAGTTTGCACCAGAAATTACCTCTTTATCTGTAATAGGACCTTTTTTAAAATCACTACCCAATATAGTTCTAAAATGATCTGTTCCGTCAATAAATTTCTTTGCTGGTAAAGTTTTCTTATGTAATCCTAAAAATCCTACTGGTGGAGTATGTCTAAATGGTTGTTGTCCAAAGTTTGTTTTAATATCATTAGTTGTATCCAATCCCTGTCCGGCAATATAATATTCTTTTCCTGAAGTAAGTGCGCTGGTTACTGTAGTTGCATATCCAAGACTTCCTCCATTATGAAAATATTCAATCGTTCCATTATCAAAATCTACAGCCATTGCAAGAGTCCCAGATTGAATTACTGGTCCATAAACTACACCAGTAGAAGAATTTCTATATAAGCTCTGATTGGCGGCATAATATCCAAGACTATCATCAGAATGTGCAAAAGGTGTGGTATCATCTCCCCACGAATCTATATTATCAGTAACTCCTATATATCCAGCTTGGGTAGCATTCCATTCAAAATAATATTTTCCCGTCTTAAATTTTCCAAATGTTGTAGTACAATTCCTTTGATTGGTTATATTTAAACCACCACGAGATGTTGTAACATATGGTGTTAAAGTATTCCAAGTTGCATAATTATTTGTTGGACTATCGTTCATATAGTCATAATTAAAATAATTATCTTGCTCAGCAATTGACTTATAAACTGTTTTGTCAGTAACAAATGTTCCAGTAACAAGACCTAAAGTAATCTTTTTATTTCCACTATCAACCGAAAGAACTGTTCCATAAACACTTGGAGATTGATAAACTATATCTCCCCTACTGAAAGAAGATATACTTGTTCCAGTATTAAATGTAAGTGTATATTCAGTATCATTACTTTTTAATATAACACCATCAACTTCTATTGCATAGAAACTTGCGGCAGCACAACAGTTATCACTTTGATTAGATCCTTCAATGCCGATAGAAGTTATACTTGTTACGCCCGGAACTGTTTCCCATCTAGGACCTCCAGAACCAGTACCATATTGTGTTCCATTTATCTTAAAATACAAATTTCCGCCATAATGTGTATTCCCAGCAAGACCACGATAATAAACACGTAAGGATGAACTTACAGTAATTGACGTTCCTAATGTAACCGTGGACGTTGCTCTACTAGAATTATTACAACTTTGCGATTGTCCTGTAGTTGCCGCACATGGTCCAACGAAGTAGGAAACAAGACTTCCATCAAAAGCGCGTGGTGGGTTTACTGTCTGATCAGCAGTCGATATCCAGGTGCCACTATAACTAGCACCACTCAAATAATCTGTGCCAGTACTTGTTGCTATATTAGTAACAGTATCTGTGGTTATAGTTGTATCAAATCCAGAGGGAGTGAAATGATTATTATTTCCACTACGATCTGCACCAATATCAGTAACATCTGAAAAATCTAAATAAAATCCATTGTTTCCATAATTTGTATTGATTACTTTTTTAGGAACCCAGTTTCCATACTTATCAGTTCTTCCAAATTCGCTCGGTTCCAGTACAACTCCATCAAAACTATGAAACTCTGCCATATATCCACGAAATGGATATGGACTATGTGATGGGTGTTGTATACCAGTATATGCTTTTCCTATTGCAGTATAATAATTTTGTTTACACCAATCACATTGATATGATGAACTTGGTCCACTTCCTAGAGATGCCGTAACTGTTGATCGGACACCATTTATATATTGTTTTAATCTATCAATTGCATTTGTTTCACTTTCATCATACGAATACACAAAATGATACCAGTTAATATCTCTAAATTTATTACCATTATTAAGAGACCAAGGATTATTAACAGTATACTCGTTCCAAATACCTACATTATTTGGACCATATGAAACACCTATTTCACCATAGTTAAAACCAGAATCTGTCCCACTATTACTTTGAAAAAAATAAACATCACTCATATCATCACTAGCTGCATTTTTATACCAAAAACTTACAGTCCACTTAGTAGTATCTGTCTGTGCCGTAGAAAAGATTTTTGTTAAGCGAGAATACTGATCATCATTAAATCTCAAACTGTTAGGAATATCAAATTTATACGGTTTTCTATTCGATTGAGCCGTAATAAGAGATAGTGCATTAATAGTCATATTTTTTTATCCTATATCAGTAATAGTATCTGCAACAATAGAAGTATTACTTCTTACATAGTATCCAATAACATTAACATCATTAGCACCAGTACTAAGTGTTGGTGCAATTCCATCGGCAAAGTCCCAATAACTACCCCACGAAAGTACTTTTCCACCACCGGCAGTTTGTGCAACCGAAATGAATCCAGATTGTCCCGGATTACAATATCCAGATTCTGGATTTGGAACAGTCGTAGAAATACCTAAGGATATGTCCCAATTATTACTTGTGCTTAATTTTGATAGTTGACTAATCTCTGTAGATCCAACTGATACTACTTTTCCAAAAGAAGATCCATTTAAATATACACCGGAACTTAATTCTATTTTCTGCAAATTTGATGTTGAAGGTGTGCTTGTTCCAACACCAACTACACTACCTACCGACCTGAATCGTGCTCCACCTCCATCATTGGGGTTTAAAAAAGAATCAGTATCGGGATCATGATTTGTTAACTCTTCAACAGTAGCTGGTAAAGGATTATTACCTAACGAGCCAAATATTCTCGGAAATATTAAACCCTCAAGAAGCATTTGAGTTGAACCATCACCATCCAAATCCAGAAAGTTATTACCAAAATAAACTGTCACACCTGTTCCAGTCTGTGTTACTGCCTGACTTACAGTTATTGTTGTAGTGCCAATACCAGTAACCGTTGTTCCTGCCGGAATTCCTGTACCAGTGACGCCAGCACCTACACCCAATCTCCACCTACCATCCATGGTGGAAATTCCACTAAGTGTTGTTGATCCAGAAGTATATGATGTACCACCATTCAATTTAAAATGAGATTTTGAAAGATGTTGTCTGATTGCCGTATGATCCGTTCTAGTCGCATTATATGGAAAAATAATATCATCTAATATTCCAGAATCATAAGTTGTAGTAAAATATCTTGTAATTATCATAGTGTCATTAGGACTTACTATTCCATCACCATCAACGTCCCATAATTCATAATTATCCCAACAATGATCATAAATTGCAGCATCTGTGTCTCTTGTGGCTCCTACTCCAATAGCTTTAGAAGCGCCAGTGCCCGTAATTCCAGATCCAACCTGAGCAGTCATTGTTCTCGCATAACCCACAGGCATATACCATTCACCTTTTTCAATAACAGAAAAATGATTACCTACATTAATATCACTTGGCAATCTATCATTATTAATTGTTCCTGTTAGTTTTGATGCAGATACTTGATTTAATCTAGAATCAGAAACCGTTCCAGTCAAATTTCCAGCCGGAATATTTGATAGTCCAGAAGCAGAACCAGAAAATGTGGTTGCAGTAATAACACCAGTATTACCATCTACAGTTAGAGAATCACCAACACTAAAATTAGTTGATATCGCAACATTAGGTGCCTTTATCTGCAATTCACTGGAAGATTCAATTTTAGGACTTCCAGATCCAATTACATCTAAATTACCAACTCCAAAATTCTTATTTGCCATTGAATTCTTTTTAGTTATTTATTTAATAAGTGATTGATATAAGACCACTCAAAGAAATATTATTAAATCTGATGCTAAATTCATCATATGATACTTGAGCATCATATGCAACTATTGCTGGTCCCCCCTGCAAACTGTTTTGATCGGACCATGAAGAATCGTTTGGAGTTGTCCCTTCTGATCCATAATAAAAATCAACCGTGTCTTGTTGTCCTACATCTGTTGTCAGCCAATTTTTAACGTCAGTATATGACCAAGTTCGATTAGTTTCTAACTTAGTTGCAATCATACCTACAGTAATTGGACATGCAGAACTTGTTCCACTAAAGAGTTTATCTGCACTAAAAATTGATTGTGTAGAATCATAAGTATAAAAAGAATCATAACGACCATAGGATCCTATAGCAGCAGCAGCTAAAGAACCATCTGCTGTTGCATAACAATCTACATGATTACCAGATCCACTATAATTTACTTTTTTTTCTTTCCCACTCAATAACGTATCATCTAATGCTCCGACAGTGATAATGCCAGGTATTGCATTTGGATACCCTCCCCGATTAAGTGTCTGACGATAAGTAATTTGATCATAACTAAAGAAAAATGTAGCTGCAGATAAGGCAGTATTATTACTACTTGAAAAATAATTATTATAGTCTGGGTGGTCACTCTTGACCTGTTTTTGATTACGATTTCCGGCAGTACCTACAAAAATAACCCCTGATGCAATCAAATCATTCAAACCAGTTACAGGAGAACCACTTACAGGTTCACATTGTATACCAGAACTTTGAGAATCTAAAGTTCTATTAGTCATGAATCTAGGAGCAGTTCCTCCAGTTCCATCAGTATTGCCATCCATATCCCAACTGGTATATTGAACTCCACTTGTAGTTCCATCAACTGTAGAAGGTCTATGATAATAATATCCACTCGATCCTACAGTACTTGTACCAAATCTACGACCCCAACTGTTGCTTGAGATAGTTGGATTTTTAGTGTTATCAGATGCTCGATTTGGTTTATTCTCATGAAATATTTTTTGTACATCAAAACCATCAGCATCATTAAGACCCATACCATGATATCCATAAAGATTTAAATACCATTTGTTTGCATTGTAAGCCCAACCATATTGTCTTCCATATGCTTGAGAAGCACAACAAGTACCATGTGACTCTGGAGAGCTTCCTATATATGGCAATCTTGAAGTATTGCTTCCGTTACAATTAGCTCTTGTATACGAGGTTGGAATTGTCACTGTGCCTATACTTGCATAAGTAGCAGATCTTTTCGTTGAATCAGACCACCACTCTTTAGCAACAGATTCAACTGGAACTGTTGTTCCATCCCATCTTAACATTAATCGATTACCAGCATCAGCTTCAAACCATGCAGAGTCAATATAATATGGAGCATCTAATACCAAATCCAATACATCACATATTCCAGTTGTAGCAGAAGTAGCAAATCCACTTTTTAAAACGTTACCACCAACAAAATTGCTAGGTGCTACAGTTGAAGCATTTCCCCCCACATAACCTGTGGCATTTAAATCAAATGCTTTTATATTTGTTATACCACTTGGATCACAAAATTCAATATGACCAAGCCATCCAGCAGTATCACATACAATTACATCAACATCTACCCCTGTTCCATATTGATATATTCTATCATCAACTATAGTTTGTGGATTTCCTAAGGTTACCCAAGGATTCTTTTTTGCTGTACCTCTGTATAATTGAGAAGAGCATCTATTTAATAATGATGCTGGTGCAGGATCATGTGTAACTAAAGAACTTGTTATTTCTTGTTGATTTTTTACAGTTGATGCATATCTATAAACAGGACTGTCTATTAATTCATCTGGATTTATTTTATATGTTCCTGGATATGAAGATGCTTTAATATTTACATAATCAACTTTTGGATTTTCTCGAAGTTCAGCTGCCTCTGTTTCTGTTAATAAATAAATTCCTCTTACATCACTTTGAAGACAGTCATTAATACAATCACATTTATCTGTTGGTATGTTATCCTCTAATGATCCATCTTTCATTAATTCTGCATGAATAAATTCCCAATCACTTTTTTGAAAGCAACCCACACAATATTCTTTTTTTACATCACCTACTGGTTCTTTTGGTAATGTATCTTTAGCTGCTTCGAAAGCATTTTTTCTTTCATTATAATCTTGTGTTTCTTCTCCTCCTATTATAATCATACTAAACCTCCCCTTACAATCTTATAAGTAGTTATACCAGATATTCCAGTCTCTGGCGTTGCCTGCAATAATACATTACTTCCAGAAATCGTCGCATCAATTGAAACAATCCTACTTGGATTAAACATGATTGCATATTCTTGAACATATGCAGTTGTTCCATCGTGCATAACAAGAACTTTCTGTGCCTGCATATGAGACTGTATATTACCAAAATCAAATACTGTTGTTGCTATACCAACATTAGTAGTCGTAGAACTTAAATTAACTTCACTACTACCTATAGAGATAACCGTTGTTCCATATGATACATTTGCATTTTGAACGACTAATCCTGGAGTTATTCCTGTTGTAACTATTCCGGTGATAATATTAGTAGTAATTCCAATTGTTCCCTCGGTAGAAATACCAGAAGAACTAAAAGAGTTACCTCGAATAGAAATTGTATATTCTGCAAGGTCATTTTCAGAAATTGCAAAAGTATCAATGATTGAGGATATTCCAGCAGTAGAAGTATGACTGGTTGTTATGGATACTAATGTATGCTTATCTTTAAGACTAAGCGATCCATTAACATATAATCTATTCAGACCAGGATTGAATGATAATCCATTATTATCTACTTGAAGGGTGTGATATTTATCACCTACATCAGGATTTTCATCGGAAAATATTATATTATAATACTGAGTATCATCCTCGGATTCATCAACATAAACTTTAGTTGCTGATTGAGCAACTCCAACAAATGAAGTTGCAGTTACAATACCAGAGACATTTACATCACCCTTAACATCAAGTTTGGCACTTATAGTATCACCATATGTGTGACCAATACCAATATTAAAGTTACTATCACCAGATATCCAACGATCGGTTTTACCTGCACCAATTACTAACTGTCTGTCTCCACTAGTATCATTAACTTCTGGACCATCTCCAGTACCACCACTAGTAGTTTGAGGTGCAGATCCAATAACTATATTTTGAGATCCTTCCGTCAGTCCATATCCAGCTTTTGCACCAATAAGAATATTGCTGGCACCAGTAGTGACTGCATATCCAGCTTGTGAACCAATAATTATATTATCATTTGCGGCAACTTTAGTACCTGCTATGTTACCTATGACAACAGATCTTTTAGGGAAGCTCATATAACGACCGGCATCAAATCCCAACATAATGTTTGAACCAGTAACACCACCACCATTTGGATTATTGATAGTATATTGATTCTCTATTCCTTGTCCGGCACCATATCCGACGTAAATATCATAGTTTCCGCTAATCCTTCTCTTTGCGGCATCTAAACCAATTACAATAGCAGCATCCGGTTGAGAATTGCTACTTTCTTCTACGTTTAGAGAAAGTATATTTTCTCCTATTAGAATAGGATATGTATTAAAGTAATTTAAAGTTTTGGTAGTATTATTGAATATATTTCTACCTATACAAATTCCTTTTACAAGACCTACATGATTACTAACCGCACCATCAGTCGCAATTCCAATATTGTTTCCAACAATAATACTATCAGTTGATGTAACATTTGATAAATTATCTTTTCCTATTACAACAGAAGTTGAAATTCCTCTGTGTTGATTACCTACACTTTCACCTATAAGAACACTATTATTAATTTTGTCATCGGCACCGACAAAAGTTGAAATACCCGCAAGATCACCAATAATTACGTTACTATTACCAACACCAGTAGGAGAAGATTGCGCAATAAAGTTTTGACTTTCATCGCCAAAATAATATGCCCCTGTTATAATACCTACTGAAGAACCATCATTAGAAAAAATTAATGTATTAGTATCTGGGCGATATTTAAATTTCAGGTTACTCGGATTAGCATATAAGTTATCATAAGAGCCAGAGGCACCAAGATCAGTCATTACCAAATGGTAGGATGATGTGGTTCCAACTCCAACACCAGCAACATCTAATCTTGTAACGGCAACATTATCCGCATTAGTA
>MDSW01139507.1_pt1 | contig 15758 bp, 9 predicted proteins | sample 811171 | NCBI WGS metagenome assembly MDSW01 (sample SAMN05326641, study PRJNA326480) | marine metagenome | isolation source: seawater | place: Atlantic Ocean: North West | collected 2012
TCCTCAAAATCACTTTTCTCAACAGTGGATTGATGTCTGCCTGGGTATTGTTTACTGGTCGCAAGCAAGAAACGAGCAGGCTTTACCCTTATTGAATCGTGGCTTACTCCTCGAAGCTCAGTTTGATCACCCGCTGACACCATGGGCGCTTCTCGTTGGCGGGAGAATTGCACTTGATGCAGGTGAGTATGACACAGCCAGACAAACACTCGAACAGGCTACATTTGCGGCCGCTGCCCAAGGAGATGCTCGTGCACTAGAAGAAGCTTTTCGTTGGGCCACACATGCTCATCTTGCATTTGACAACAAACTGCCCAAGTCAGTCATACCAGCCATTAACTGGTCAGAAAAACAACTCCCGAGTCTCTCTCTCAGACTCCTTTCGACCACTGCGGCAGTACGTGCTGAACAAGGTAATATCCAAGAAGCTGCTCGATTTGTGCTGAAACTGAATCAACGTATCTCAAACAGCGAACTTGCCTTGGGGCGATGCGGGGCGTACTCGAGATATACAGCCGCGTTAATTGCATACGCTGGGGGCAACAATGGTCGAGGAGATGCCGAATATGCAAAAGCCTTGACTCTTGCTCGGGGATGCTCGGCAAGGCTGTTTCAAACCCAGGTTTTTACTGATGCGCTCGTTCGTGGGGAATCAACGTACTCTGACCGGGAGGCAAGTAACCTTTTTGAAGTTTTGCTTGCTGACCCTCTGCCGCTTGCCATCCAGACAGATCCACTGGATGCCATTGCTGTAATTTCAACGGATCGAACGTCTGCTTTTGCGGCGTGGCTTGCGGTAGCACAAAAGATCTTTCTCACAAATAGTCGTGGTGATGAAGCCTGGCTCGATGCGATTGAACATCAACGACGAAACAGCTGGCTCACTAATCAGGCACTAGGCGGCCGTCGGGATAATCTCCTTAAAATACTTACTACTACAACCGGAAATAGTGATGAGCTAACGACATTTCGAAAAAACATATTGGCTCGCTACCCAGACGTGGCAACGAACCTGAGTGAAACAAATGCCGTGCGTTTGTCACTACGAAAGTCGTTGTGGGAATCCAGACTCATGCCTCGTGACACCCCATTCCCTGCCCCCCCAGAGGCATGGAGTGATTTCGTCGCAAGAAGCCAGACACTAGAGAATCAGATCAATTTCATTGCTGCGGGAAGAAATGTTGTCCCACTTCAATTTCCACCACTTTTAGAAACTACAGAAATCCGCAAACGACTCGTCGGCAAACAACGTCTGCTCACGTTTACGTGGACAAACATGGGGTTGTTTGCAAGTCTGGAGGCACCAAAACAAGCTGCCTCTTGGAGAGTGAAGCGGCCTGACGACGTTCGTAAAACGATTATTGCGATGGCGAGGTCACTTAGTCTCTACCACCCTCTTCGGCCTGTTGAAACTGCTAGGTTAGATAACGAGGAGTGGCAGGCTCATTCTGAGTCACTGACCACTTTGCTATTTGAAGATTCAGCAGTTTCACTGCAACGTCATCAAGAATTTGATGAACTTATAATCGTGCCGGACGGATTGTTGTGGTACCTACCGTTTGAATTACTTCCCATAACTACCGAAGAAAAAAATCCTGGTGATGAAATGGTCCTGCGGCTGAAGGATGTCTGCCAGATCCGATACTCACCTACTCGCAGCCTTGCTGTTGGAACTCGGCATACGGCAACGACACCTCAACTTACAGCTGTACAGGCCAGTGTTACGTACCGAAACAACTCACCTGAACAAGCTATTGCATTACTTAACAGGGTTGATACCGCTATCGACGATGCTGTTTTCCTGAACTCACAGACAACTAAAATCCCAGTCAGCATCTCTGCTTCATTAGCAGACACACTCGTTATTTTCGATGAACTCTCAGCAGATGGTAAAATGGATGACCGACCTCTTATTGCTGCGGATGCTGGACGGCCAGGCATGTCTTTTAAAGATTGGCTTGCTCCTCCTTACAAGGCAGCACGGTGTGCTGTACTAACGGGCTTGCAGACACAGGCTTCCGGAGGCCTCTCTCAATCTACCGAACGACCAGGCAGTGATCTTTTCATGACTGCCATGGATCTTGTGGCAACTGGGACCGAAACTGCCGTCATAAGCCGATGGAATGTTGGGGGCCGTATAGCAATAGACCTCGGCATTGAATTTATAAAAGACCGTCAACGCGAAACGTTGCGAGATACCCCGCTTCCAGCCGCAGTGAGTTGGCAACGAGCGGTTGACCTCGTCACCGCAGAACAGCCTGATTTCAATCGAGAACCACGAATCAAAATTACGAATTCTGTCATTCCTCAAAATGCAAAGCATCCCTTCTTCTGGGCCGGCTTTACGTTAATTGATTGCGGCGTCTTGAACGGAACCGCAGATTCCACCAAAAGCCAAGCGGAACCAGCCAAATGATGCCGTGTGCTTATGGCTTTCTGGTTACTGAATCGTCTCCTTCTCTGACGTCATTCGCTTTCATTGCCGGAGTCACGGCAGTAGCTGCGGCAATTAATTCTGTAGCGGGTGGGGGTAGAATTCTCACTTTCTCGGCACTGGCTGCAATCCTGCCCGCAGACCCGTCTCGGCTTGTTATCGCCAATGCCACGAGCACCGTAGGGCTATGGCCTGGAACATTGTCGGCGGCTTGGGATTACCGTCACCAACGCACCGGCCAACCGAAATGGTCACTCTGGCTCTTAATTCCCAGTATTGCGGGGAGCGTTCTGGGGACAATCCTCGTTCTTATCTTGCCAACAACGTACTTCGATTCGATTGTTCCCTTACTTATTTTTACAGCGGCGACTCTCTTCGCTGTTCAGCCATACCTGTCAAAACAACTATCTAAAAAAATTGATACTGAGAAACGGCACTACACCGATAAACCCGAGACAAAAGCATTGCTACGTGCGGCAATACTTCAGTTTTTCATTGGTATGTACGGCGGGTATTTTGGTGCCGGCAATGGAATACTCATGCTCGCTGCACTTGGTGGCCTTGGCCTTGGAGACACCCATCAACTCAATGGATTCAAAAACTTGCTTGCAATGGTTATTAACGCGTGCGCTGCACTTACTTTCACGTTGACCAGTTTTACAAGTAATCCGGTTGTTACATGGCCTGAGGCTGGAATTATGGCTGTCGCCGCGATAATTGGTGGTCTCATTGGAGGACGACTCGCTCGCCAATATCATCCGAATACAATTCGAAAATGCGTTGTAGTGATCGGTTATGGATTGGCCGTCTATTATTTCCTAACGTAACCTCAGCCGATTATTACGTGTAAATAACCAAAACGCTAAAACAAATGATTGTATCTTCTGAAAATCTTTCGAAGTCCTACGGCACGTTCCGTGCACTTATCGATTGCAACATACGCGTGGAGTCGGGTGAAGTGTTTGGACTTCTGGGCCCAAATGGTGCTGGAAAAACAACCTTCCTACGGACACTCTTGGGTTTTATAAAACCAACCTCAGGACTGGCTTCTATCGCAGGCTTTGACTGCTCTTCGCAGTCTATTCGAGTTCGGGAAAAGACAGCATATCTGCCTGGTGAAGCACGGCTCTTTCGCCGCATGCGAGGATACCATGTGCTCGATTTCTTCTCGCGTTTACGAGTAGATTGCGATCGAAAAAAGTGCTCTGCGATTGCCGAAAGGCTTCAACTCGACTGCCAAAGGCAGGTTTCACGAATGAGCACCGGCATGCGGCAGAAGCTCGCCTTGTCCATGGTTCTAGCAATTGACTGCCCGTTGGTCATTCTTGATGAACCAACGGCAAACCTTGATCCGTCTGCCAGAGCTGAAGTCCTTGAATTGGTTTTAGAGGCTCGTAACACGGGAAGGACGGTTATTTTTTCTTCACACGTCCTTTCGGAGATCGAGTCAACATGTAATCGGGTTGTCATTATGCGAGCTGGTCGCATTGCACATGAACAATCAATTGCAACTCTTCGAAGAAGGCATCGTATCTATGCACAACTCACTGGTCCGCTTACTCAAATACCAGAGAGTCTGACGGACAGCATTTCGATTGTTAAAGAATCAACCAGTGAGGCTATTCTGGAATCAACCGACTCTCTCACCCGGGTATTGGATTGGTTGTCTGGCTTGCCGCTGAGTGAACTCAAAATTGAACCCGTTGGGCTTTCCGCTGTGTATGACCGCTTTCATCGAGAAGATGCTCAGCGTCGTGACATTGCCTCGCTTCCTCATCGCATTTCGCCTTCCTCCCAAGGAGCATAGATTTATCGTTATGTGGAACACTGCAATCTGGAGGAAAACATGGGGAGATCAATCGCTGCTCGGCTTGGCATTTGCTGTACTGTGGGCCGCCTTTCCCTGGCTCTATATTGGTCTTTCTGCCCAGATCGAAATGAATGCTTTTCAGAATGTTCTTCTTCAGGCCATTCCTGAAGATTGGCAGAAAATGTCTGGGGTTCCTTTTTCGGAAGTGGCCACACATGTCGGAAGAGTTGCTCTGGCTTTTGTTGACCCAGTTGTCGTGCTCACCGCAACGGTCTGGGGAGTAACACGTGGTAGTGATGCTGTGTCTGGTCAACTCGAACGCGGGACTCTTGAAATGATTCTCGCCCAACCAGTTCGTCGAAGAGCTCTCTATACAACGCAAGCATTTGCAACTATCTGCGGTGGCTTCTGTCTCTGTATGATCTTGTACACATCAATTTTTACGGCTATTCAATTCGGCCCTTGGTCGGGGAAGATGAACCCGCTTCATTTCCTGCCTGCTGCTCTCAATGTCTTTGGGCTCATGGTGTGCATGAGTGGTTTGGCCACATGCGTCTCAGCATGTGATAGCTACCGGTGGAGAACCATAGGGATTCTCTGCGCCTTCTACGTAACTTCCCTCTTAACAAAACTTGTTGGCCGCCTGAGTGAAACGTTGAGCTGGGTTGGGTATCTCTCAGTCTTCAATGCCTATGAACCACAGAGACTTGTTGGGGGGGCCTGGTCTGACTGGCAACTCCTTCTCCAATATAATGGAATTCTTTTAGGAATTGGCATTACCGCCTACGTCATTGGGGGTTATATCTTTAGCCGTCGTGACCTTCCTGCCCCGCTTTAATAGAACAATAGTTCTGACACTAAAAATTAGCCTTCGGGTGAAACGAGAGAATCAGCTACATTTTTTAATCCTGAACAATTCATTTCCCACTTACCACACGCTTCGTGACAAACACTTTGTTTCCAAGGAAAACCTGTATGCAAACGCCTCGTCGCCCAATTGCCTGTTCATCTACTTTTGTAAATCGACAAGCAGCTTGTTTGATTTGGCTAATATCTCTTTCATGCTGTATCGCGGGCCTCTTTCCTGCTATGTCTCCAGTTTGCATCGCAGCAGAAGCCGAGGCTGAAAGTACTGAAAAGGAAAACTCGAATAGCAATGATGGGCAACCTGATCTCGATGCAGCGATCGAACAAAAATTATCAGCCCAAAGTCTAGATGACTTTGAGAAGGTGATTGACCTCTGTCGTCGTGCGATACGTAAAGGTCTCCCGGAAGGTTCAAAAGACTTCGCCAACAAACTTATTGTAGGCACGCTTATTGACCGCTCTGTGATGCTCGTCGATGCGATATTTGATGCTCCACGTCCAACTCCAGATTGGCCGCGAATGCGATCATTCGCAATGCGTGATCTCAACGAATTAGTTAAACGTGATCCTAACCTTGGTCTCGCGCATCTCATGATTGCTCGACTCCAAGCCCTCCCCGGAGGAAATTCGGATAAAGCAAAAAAGTCTGCCGACATAGCAATAAAATTTCTTTCCCCGGATCAAAATCCAGTTGAATTAGCAGAAGCACACATTGTTCAAGGCAACTTATTAGAAAATGGTCCGGAGCGTGCCGCTCATTATGACAAGGCTGTTGCACTCGCACCCACCGACACCCGATTCCGTCGTACGCGAGGGCTCTTCAGACTACTTCGAAATGAGTTTGGACAGGCGCGTGAAGATTTTATTGCTGCCTTGAAACTAGATCCAAATGAGTCCGGCGTGCACGAAGCTCTGGGCATGTCTTACATGATGGACAATGAGCTCGATGATAATGAACGACTAGAGGAAGCCAAGAAAGCATTTGATAAAGCAATCGAGATCACTCCCGATTCGGCCGCCCCACGGCTTCAAAGGGCCCGCGTACTGGCGATGCTTGGAGAAGAACCGGGGGCTCTTGCTGACCTCGATAAGGCTATTGAAATCTCACCTCAAAAGGCTGTGCCACTTGTTCTGCGAGCTCGGATCCAACAGCAATCCGGAAACCTTGAAGCGGCTGCAACTGACTTGGCAAAAGTGCTTAAAGATCAGCCCGGAAATCCGGCTGCACTAGAACTTCGTGGCCTCATGGCTGCTGATGCTGGAAAGTACTCGGCAGCGATTCGTGACTTCACAACGATTGCGAAGCAAGACCCGCCTGATCCACTTGTTCTAGGGCAACTAGGTATGTTGCATCTTGCTGCAAAACAGCCCCGGGCTGCCATAGCCTGGTTTGGAAAGTCACTCACTATCGACAAAACGCTGTTCTTGAGTTTGCGAGGAAGGAGCGATGCTCTGATCTCCATCGGTGAGCACAAAAAGGCTGCTCGAGATCTTAAGGCAGCATTAAAATTACACCCCGAAGACTCTGGAGTACTTAATAATCTTGCATGGCTCTTCGCAACATCACCGGATAATGAACTTCGCGACGCAACACAAGCAATCGAACTTGCTACCAAAGCATGCGAAGAAACAGAGTGGAAAGCTGCACACATAATTAGCACGCTAGCAGCCGGATATGCCGAAAGCGGTGATTTCAAAAAAGCTTGCGAATTTAGCAGAAAAGCGATTGCTGCCGATGCTGGAAATGGAGGCATCGATGAACAACTCAAAAAAGAATTAAACAGTTACAAAGAACAAAAGCCTTGGCGAGAAAAACAAAGTATGGCTGAAGCAGAGCTGTCGGATGATGAAATAGCAACGGATGACTCAGAAGAGAGTTCCACAAAAGAAAACATTGCAGACCGAAAGAAACAGCCAATGGGCCAAGAGAAACCGCGCAGGCCCTTTGACTAGTTTTTGGCTTTTGATGAATGGTTACAAAATCGCTCCACAAAGGCCGAATAATCTGCAGCAGTATCAATGCCTCTAGCTGCCTGATCAATGGCCACTGCAATCATTGAAGTTCCTGCCTCAATGAGCCGTAATTGCTCAAGACTCTCAAGTTCAGCCAAGGGTGATTCTGGGAGGCTATTCCAATTTTCGAGCACTGACCTTCTGTATGCATACACACCAACATGCTGCCAAAATAGGGGTGGTATTTTTGTAAGTAAACTATCATGCCATTCCCTTGTTGCCGGTACTGCTGCTCGACTAAAAGTAATTGCTCGCCAAGCCTTCGGGTGCGATCCATTCTCCTGCGGAGTGGATTCACTTACCCAAGGCGTCAATTCCGCCTTGACGACAGACGGATCATGAAGAGCAGCCTTTTCGCGAATTGGCGTCACAAGTGTTGCCACATGCGCCTTGGGGTGTTCTTCCAAGCACGTAAGGGCAGCGTCAATTGCAGAGGGAACCAACTCGGGTTCATCACCTTGCAGATTCACAACAACATCCGCATCTGGCAGGGACGGAAGTGCTTCAACTATTCTCGCTGTACCACTCGTTGCATCAGGAGATGTCAAAATTGGCTTACCACCAAACCTCTGCACCTCTTGCCGAATCATGTCACTGTCAGTGATGACAAAGACGTCACTCGCTTTTGATACTTGTGATGCATTTCTCCACGTATGCTCAATAAGCGTGCGACCCGTCTCGGCTAGAAGCATTTTGTTCGGCAGTCGCTGGCTCGCTAGCCGTGCTGGAATAGTGATGACTGCGGAACACTTCATTTTAAAAATCTTTAGCTACTAAGCGGTGCAAGTTCTATTTCAGTTGTTAGGCAGGGCATCTTAGCGAAATTGCGCAGGCTTATTCCGAACTCATAGTGAATAGCAATACGCATATTCTCCCGAGCTGAAAAGACGTATTTCATTGAGCCCCAAATCGACTTTAAAGTTCGAGGGTATAAATCAGCTCGGAGAATGTATATATGTGTGGAATTGTTGGCTACATTGGTTTTCGACGCGCTTGTGAACGCATTCTCGAAGGTTTACAACGACTCGAATATCGTGGCTATGATTCCTCCGGAGTTGCCGTACTAGACCACGAGGGGCATCTCTCTGTTCGGAAATCTGCTGGCCGACTTGCCAATTTAGAAGCGCTCATTGCAGAAGATCTACCAGATAGTTCTATCGGTATTGGCCATACTCGATGGGCAACGCATGGGCCTCCGACAGATGGCAATGCACATCCCCATCTTGGGGGTGGCTGCGCAAAGGGACAGGGACATTCGGTGGCAGTAGTTCACAACGGAGTCGTTGAAAACTACGACAGCATTAAAGCGAGACTCGAAGTAGAGGGTTATGTCTTTCAGTCTGAGACTGATTCAGAAGTAATAGCTCATTTGATCGACAGTTGTCTAAAGCAGACCTTCTCAGAGGGACCACGACTGACTGATGACGTCACAGACTCTCCTTATGTGGTGGCAGTTCGTGAAGCCATCGGTCATCTGCGCGGCACACATGGACTACTGGTACTTTTCCGGGACCAACCCGATCTCTTAGTTGCCGCAAGATTAGGGAGCCCACTCGTTATCGGAGTAGGCGATGACGAATTCTTTATTGCAAGTGACGCAAGCCCTCTCGCTGGTCATACCGACAGGATCGTCTATCTAGCTGATCATGAAATTGCTGTCATCAAACGTCAACAGCTTCGAGTTATTCACCGAGACGCTGGAAGAATTGAACCGACTGTACAGCCTCTTTCACTCGACGTAAATGATGTTGGCATGGGTGATTATGCCCACTTCATGCTTAAGGAAATCTACGAACAGCCAGAGACTGTCACTGCAGCAATGAGAGGCCGAATTGATAGAGATGATGCAACCTCAATCTTCGGCGGCCTCAATCTCATCCCTTCTCAGCTACAGAACATAAATCGAATTGTCCTAACAGGATGCGGCACAAGCTGGCACTCGGCACTTGTCGGAGAATACATGATCGAAGAATTCGCACGCCTTCCTGTTGAAGTCGAATACGCGAGTGAACTTCGATATCGTAATCCGCCACTTGATAAGGGGACATTGCTTTTCGCTATTACGCAATCTGGTGAAACAGCAGACACACTGGCTGCGCTGCGAGAAATGAAACGAAAGGGACATCAAACTCTTTCAATTTGTAACGCAATAGGCAGCACGATTGCTACAGAAGCTGACGGCGGAATCTATTTGCATGCAGGGCCAGAAATCGGTGTGGCCAGCACAAAAGCTTTTACGAGCCAGTGTGTTGTTCTTGCAATGCTAGCCTTGTACTTCGGGCGACTGCGTCACATGAGTTACGAACAAGGCATAGCGTTTATTAATGCGCTCGAACAACTTCCAGAACTCATTAGAAAAGCATTAGCAGTTGAATCGACTGTTCGTGGTATCGCTGAACGCTATAGAAATGCCAATACGTTTCTTTACTTGGGCCGTCAGTATAATTTTCCACTAGCTCTTGAAGGTGCGCTAAAACTCAAGGAAATTAGTTATATACACGCCGAGGGTTACCCAGCAGCGGAGATGAAGCATGGCCCCATTGCACTTGTTGATCCGCTTACACCAAGCGTTTTCCTAATTCCTAAAGACGCTATCTATGAAAAAGTTCTCCTTAACCTTGAAGAGACCAAGGCACGAAAAGGACCGATTATTGCTTTAGTCAGCGAGGGAGATGATCGTGTCCAAAACCTTGCTGATGAAATTATTGAGTTACCCGAATGCCCAGACTTTCTCAATCCGATTGTTGCCTCGATCCCCCTTCAACTCCTCGCCTATCACATTGCCGTATTTCGAGGATGCGATGTTGATAAACCCAGAAATCTTGCCAAAAGCGTCACCGTAGAATGAATCGTGATGCAAACATGTATCAACCTCCTCTAGGGAAGTGTTTTTCTGCCAGTACTACAATTCGGCGCCCTGGCGAAGTCATTGGCAATTTTTGAATTTCCTGTGGTGACAGCCATCGTTGATGCCGGCGAGCCGCCGGGCGTTGTGATACAAGTGTTGATAAAATCTGGCAGGTCACCTTGTGGTTTGTAACGCTATAGTCAATGGCACCGAGATCGCGCTGACGACCATGTGCTGCCACTTGATTAGGGATACCACGGGGAAAATCCCAAAGCCCTGCCCACCATTCCCCTGGCTGCCGACGCACCACAAGGAGTTTGCCTTTGTGGATGAATACGTAGGCTTTCTCCTTGATTTTTTTTGATGATTTTCGAGCGGGCATGTTCGGTATCCGATCAACGCTACCAATCTGATACGCCTCACAATGATCCGCCAATGGACATTCCTCACAGCGAGGGCTCACCGGCGTACAAATGATTGAACCTAAGTCCATCAGCGATTGATTAAATGCCCCTGCTCCCCCATCACGAGGCACAATAGCCGCTGCAACATCCCAGAGCGGCTGGTCATCTTTATTTCCTGATAACGGTGTGTCGTAATGAATGAATCGTGCCAAAACGCGACGAGAGTTTGCTTCGAGAATTGGCTCAGGCAAATCGAATGATATTGATGCAATGGCTCCGGCTGTGTATCGGCCGACACCAGGGAGTGTACGTAGAGCACGTGCATCTTGAGGAAAAATACCTTTGTAATCAGACACAATGAGCTTTGCAGCCGCATGTAATTGGCGAGCCCTTCTGTAATACCCAAGACCCTCCCAATATCTCAAGACAACTGCCTCATCTGCTCCAGCAAGATCAAATACAGTAGGGAATTTTGTGACAAACCGATGAAAATAATCCTTTACTCTCTCCACCTGCGTTTGTTGGAGCATAATTTCACTCACCCAGACACGGTATGGCTCCGGAGAACGCCGCCAAGGAAGATCTCTTGCGGTACTGTGGTACCACTTAAGCAGCGAGCGGGAAATCACCTTTCTACGCGATGCCCACTGATCCGAATCAAAGCATGCCGGGTGTTGCTTATGTTTTTTGTTCATAGATCCCACCTGTACTTTTTTTACATGCTCAAATTACATTACAAAACAAGTACGAAGCAGAAAACATCCGCTACGAACAACACACGACTGATACGTATGAGTGTGAACAATCAGAATTTTTCCACAATGTCTTAACGATATTGCCGACCCCAAAGCAATGTCCGGTCCCATCACAATAGAATTCTCACGCAAAAAAAGTCTAAGAGTTGTTCAAACACTTCTTTTAGTCTGGGGGGTGACCTTGTGTGCTGTACTCCCTGCAGAGAAAAGCCGTTACAAAAGCAGTATTTGGCTATCCTGAAAGAGCCGTTGACCTTGGCACGCACACATCAAAAAAGGCTATTATCCCAATCGCGATCGAATGTGTACCCCTTTGGAAAAAAGTTTTTCATCAAACCACGGAATGGCTCGTACACTATGCCATTCGTCCGAACTGCAACCGAATGGCTTTTTGTGTAATTCAAAAGAAATTTTTCGTAATTCGAGTAATCTTTTGGGCTTGCCCCGACGTGCTGGAGAAACTGTATGAAATCAGGAAAATTCGTTGTGCTTGAGGGAGTTGATGGATCAGGAAAGTCCTCACAGGCAACGGCTCTTGCCGAATGGTTGGAACACGCGGGGTGCCGGGTTGTCTGTTGCCATGACCCAGGTTCAACACCGTTGGGGGATGCCGTTCGAGACGTTTTACTCCACCGAAAAGAACTTCGTCTGGATCCTGAGGCTGAGATGTTTCTCTACATGGCATCTCGGGCTCAACTAGTTCGAGAAGTGATCCAGCCTGCCTTGCGAAACGGCGACTGGGTCGTATCCGATCGTTTCCTCATGAGTAACATTGTCTATCAGGGACATGCTGGAGGCCTTGATATTGAAGCCGTTCGAGAGGCTGGGGAAATCGCGACATGTGGCATTCAGCCTGATCTCACACTCGTTCTTGATATTGATCTCGATACGGCATCAGTCAGGATGAATCGTCCTTTGGATCGTCTCGAAAGCCGAGGGGAGGAGTACCATAAAAAAGTACGAAGTGGGTACCACATTGAAGCCCAATCGGAGGACGCAGTTCTTATTGATGCAACAGCGGATACTGACAAAGTACGAACAGAAATCATTGCTGTGACCCAATCTACATTTCCTGACGTCCTCAACTGCTCATTGAATTCGTAACACCCTTACTGCACAACAGGAAACTAGGAAGAGAGACTCATTCAATGTCTTGGGAAGGAATTGAGGGGCACGATCAAATAGCCAATCGTTTTTCATCGGCGGAGGCAGCGGGGCGCATCGCAGGAAGCTATTTATTCATAGGGCAAGAGGGTATCGGTAAAGCTACATTTGCAAAATCGCTCACCATGGCTCTAGCGTGTGACGATTCCGAGAATAATCTTACCGCTTGCCGTAAGTGCAACTCCTGCATTCAAGCACTTGCCGGAACGCATCCAGATATTGACATCGTACAGAAACCTGCCGAACGAACCACGATTCCTCTCGAATCTTTGATTGGTTCTCCTGACCAACGACTGCGTGCGGGCCTGTGCTGGCGGCTTCTCTTGAGGCCACAGCTTGCGTCAAGAAAATTTGCGGTTCTCCTCGACGCAGATCATCTATCCGAAGAGGCCGCTAATTGCCTGCTGAAAACACTCGAGGAGCCGCCTCCAGGAGCCGTCATCATTCTGGTAGGAACAACTCTTGAGAGACAGCTACCAACTATACGATCTCGATGCCAAGTTATACGTTTTGCACCTCTAGCCGATGATATTATCAAGCACGTTATTCAAAGAGAACAACAGCAAAATGGTCAAGACTTAACGGACTTGACGTTGAATGAAATTGCTCGCATTGCTCAGGGGAGCCTCTCAAAAGCAAGACTCTTTCTTGACGAGGAACTCACATCATTCCGAACTAAACTTTTCAAAATGCTCTCGGAAAAGCCTCTTCGTGGAGTTGATCTCACACGTGAAACAATTGGCATCGTAGAAGCAGTGGGAAAGGAACCGTCTCTTCGACGAACGCGACTACGCCTTGTTCTTGACTTATCAATCGGTTTTTTCAGGACTAAGCTGCATGTAATTCATGGTCTTTCTTGTCCTGCAGACGACGTTCTTGAATCAACCATTCATGCATGGACTGCGTCACCTGAGGAAATAACACAATGCCTCGAGTATTCGTTAGATGCGCGGCAGGGTGTGGATCGAAATGCGAACTTAGGCATTCTGGTTGATGCCTGGACAGCAAGGCTTGAGCGCGCGTAACGCACGAAAAAAATCCTCTCTCCTACCTGAGTTGCCTTGCTTCACTCGGGATCGTCTTTGATTGCGAAATTTTATCGATTTTCTGAGTGATAATCATTTTTCCGATCATTTCTGTCGATCCAATCCTACAGGCGGTGGCCTAATCGCTACTGATTATTAGGTTGTCACTTTGGCACCACACGTGGTACCGGTGATTTGAGGATTGACGGGTATGTCACAAAAGCAAGCTTGCGCTATTTTCGCGACGTCGTTCTTGGCCGGACTCCTTGTCACGGCTGTGGTTTTTCAACCGTTCAACATCGCACCAACGACAAACCCTTACTTTGGATTTCCTGATGAGTCAGCAGATCTGAATGGTCAAAACAAACCGATTGTTTTGAAACCTGGTACGGCCTCCCCATTCTCACCACCACAGGTTGCTGAGGTACTCGATTTTTCTAGCTCACCAAATGAATTAGCAGAGTCCGCAGACTCTTTGAGTGAGACGATCCGAGAAAACCTTCTACCGCTCGGTGAAATACCCGCAACCACTATCAGCTTTCCTCAAGCCGTGATGCTTTCCACTGAAGAGGTTCTCTCTCTAGAGAATCTTGCGAGGCGGGCTGATAACGGACCTATCTCTGTTACTGCATTCGATGGCATTCCTGATTCTGAAACAACAGAGCAAGCAACAGATTCACTCAAACCATTTGGAATTGATAAGCCGACAGACGACTCCAGCGAACAACTTGTACGATCATCAATCGAAGACTCGAGTGAAAAAGAAACTCAGCCCGTTCTGCGCGACAAGACAAGTAAATCTGAAGCGAAAGGGGCGGCCATTGGCACGTCAGACGCTGCTGAAAAACCAAAATCATTGGCTTCAAATGATGGTTCAACACGTCTGGAAACAAAACATCGTTATCCCACATCGCAGCCTGCGGCCAAGCGTCCACCTCAGACATCCCCGGAGACACAAGGCCATGTGACTGCCACCACGAATGTCGACTCACCAGACTCACTGCGGTCACTTGTTTCCCGCACTCAAACGATTCCGGAGAATCAACCAAAAACTGAAGACAAGAGCACCGATCCGTCTTCAGCGTCTTCTCGAGGACAATCTGACGCAGTCGTAAAGGGACTCCAAGCAGCCGCTGTCGCGCTCGACAAAGTAGAGAAGAACGTTCCTGTGCAAAGTCTTTTGACACGGACTTTGGGGCAATCATCCACGCAAATCTCCTCTGCTGAGACTTCCAGCAGCAAGGTGACTTATCCATCCAAGTCAGAGACGAATCTTCCACTCTCATCAGTCAATACGAAGCAAAGACTCCAACCGGTTTCAGCGGAATCAGCGAAAGCACTCACGTCTCTCCCCAAACCAAAGCGTTGGGGGAAAAATACTGACGTGCGTCTTACCCCACGTTACGCTCGACCCCATACAGAAAACGCTCCAGCGCCTCCGCTCCAGCTTGAGCAGGCAGGAATCCCCCTTGCGATTAATCCAAAGAAAGTGAAATCTGACCAGCACCTGTCAGCTGATAAATCTTGGGTCAATCTCGACGAGGGCACTTGGTCAGAGGCCACCACAAGCACGAAAATAAATTCTCCGGCACCACCGGATACACCACGGGAAAGAATTGTTAAACGGCTGTCTGCGGAACGCAAAGCAACAGCCTTACCGCCACCACCAAATGCACCATTGCCCACTGCCAATCCTCTTATTCATACAAAGGGGACTTCGTCTACCGAACCTCCGCCAGAGCCAACAATAAAACGAATTATTGAGAGATTGAGGCCGGGAGAACGCTTACGCGACCGGATTGGTCAAAACATCAAGCGATTTGAGACCACCACGCTTACAACTGCAACATCGCCAATAACAGCATGGCCACCACCAGAAGAACTCTTGAAGAACCTTGATGAACTGGCCGCGGATAGCCCTCCGCGGCCATCGTCATATAAAGACATTCGTAAATGGGTGGACCAGACAACATCTTCTCTTTCCGATATTATGACAACTCGTGGTCCACACGATCCTCAGGCGATACCCGCTATCATCAGTCTGGACCAATGCTTCAATGATGCGATGGTCCTGGCTGATTCTCTTTCTGATATCAATCGTGCGCCCCAGATTCGTCGAGCGGCTTTTGCTGTTAAACGCCGCGCAAAAACATGGCATGCGGCTGCAATTCTTGCCGAAGGGATTACAGAGAAAACAGCTGATGAAAGAAGAACACTGGATGACATCTCTTCCCTTCTTGCGTCACTCGAAAACTTTGAAGTGAATTCAGATGCCGGACGTGCTACTGAAGTCCGCCAGGCTCTTTCAGTAGTAGAACGGTCAGAGTTATTGGAAATTGAAACACTGAGACAGGCTGTTATTCATAACTATGCTGCACCAAATTTTCGAGTTGCTCTAAATGAAGTGTTTCTCACAAGGCTCATGCCTGAATCGCCAA
>MDSW01025962.1_pt1 | contig 15757 bp, 19 predicted proteins | sample 811171 | NCBI WGS metagenome assembly MDSW01 (sample SAMN05326641, study PRJNA326480) | marine metagenome | isolation source: seawater | place: Atlantic Ocean: North West | collected 2012
ACGGTCTTTGTCATCACCCTGCCCCGCGGCGGTGTTGAAGAAGTTTGAGATTTTTCTCAAACACCCCTTGCATTGCCCGGCGGCAAAGTCTAAATCCCGCCCTCACGGACCGATAGCTCAGCTGGATAGAGTACCTGACTACGAATCAGGGGGTCGGGGGTTCGAATCCTCCTCGGTGCGCCACGTTGAGAACTCCTTTTGTGAGTACTACTACGGCACAAACGACTGCGGAGACGATTAGATTATCTTCCGTAGAGTTGACGTTTTATTATTTTAATAATAGCTGGCTTCGAATTGCTCTGCACAGTGCAAATTGATGTGTCTTGATGTTACCTTTTTAATAGAATAATTTAAAGGCAGGTTAACGACTATACAAATTGATATTGACTCTCGCTAGAGTGACTTCGGTAATAATCAAATGGAAAACATGATAAATTGTATAATTACCAAGAGTGAAAAGGTAACTGATGAGGAGATCAACTTGGTGCTGAAAGAGTTTGATAAATCAAAGGTGAGTGTTCGTGGAATTAAGAGATTAGGAATCGATGGAGTAAAATTAGATATAGTGGGTAAAGCCGGAATAGCTGTTCCCCAGATAGAAAAACAAATTTGTGCTGACATTAATTTTTTGGTCGATGACCTAAAGCCAAAAAAGCTACTATTTTCGGATATGGATAGTACAATTATTGAGGTGGAATGTATCGACGAAATTGCAGATTTTTTGGGTATGCGAGGGAAAGTACAAAGCATAACAGCTAAGTCCATGCGTGGAGAAATTAACTTTTCTGATGCACTCAAAGAGCGTGTAAGTTTACTAAAGGGGTTGACGGTACCAGATTTGTATAATTGTTTTGAAAGTAGGATTGAAATTAGTAAGGGAGCGAAAACACTTGTTAATACTATGAAAAATTTAGGTGCGAAGGCATTTTTGATTTCTGGTGGGTTCACCTTTTTTTCAGATAGGATTTCTTGTCTTTTAGGGTTTGATAGTAGTTTTGCAAATGAGCTGATTATTGAAGGTAATACGCTTACTGGTGAATTAAAAGAACCTATCTTGGGTAGGAAAAGTAAGCGCTCTATTTTGCTTAAGCTCTGCAGAGAGAGAGATGTTCATGCTTCCGATGTAATCGCGGTTGGCGATGGAGCTAACGATCTGGACATGATAAAGGAGGCGGGGCTGGGCGTATCGTATTACGGGCAGCGTGTTTTGGAAGAGGCTTCAGATTTTAAGATACGCTACTCTGACTTTCGAGCACTTTTATACTGTCAAGGTATATGTGAAAGTGATTTTGTGCTAGAATAGGAACCAGTTTTTAAACTGAGTCGATTAAACATTTCCCCATGTTAAGTTTTAATAGGAGCTAGTTATTTTATGGGTACGTCAAGTGTTAAAAAAATAACGAATATTGAGGATTTAAGGGTAGTTGCCCGTTCAAGAGTACCTCGCATGTTTTATGATTATGCGGACTCAGGGTCTTGGAGTGAAAAGACCTACAGGAATAACAGTAGTGATTTTGAAAAAATCAGGCTCAGACAACGTGTCGGAGTCGATATTTCGACTCGTTCTGTTGAGGGTATGATGATTGGGACTAAAGTTACTATGCCAACAGCTCTAGCGCCCTGTGGTTTAACCGGAATGCAACACGCTGATGGAGAAATATTAGCTGCGAGAGCAGCTGAAAAGTTTGGTGTTCCTTTTACGTTGTCAACCCTCTCGATTTGCTCCATCGAGGATGTAGCAGAAAATACCTCAGCTCCTTTCTGGTTCCAATTGTACGTAATGAGTGATCATAATTATGCTAAAAGTTTGATAGATCGAGCAAAGCAAGCGGGTTGCTCGGCATTAATGTTAACACTAGATTTGCAGGTTATGGGCCAAAGACATAAAGACATTAAGAACGGTTTGTCTGCTCCACCCAAATTCAATTCGCTCGCAACTATCTTCGATATGACCATGCGACCTCGCTGGTGTTTTGAAATGTTGAAAACGAAAAGAAGGTCTTTTAGAAATGTTGTTGGTCACGTGAGTGGAGTGTCCGACCTATCATCCCTCAGTGCATGGGTTGGCGAGGCTTTTGACCTTAAATTCTCTTGGGATGATATCGCTAGGATTAAAGATTGGTGGGGAGGCAAATTGATACTAAAGGGAATATTGGACGTTGAAGATGCTATTAAGGCTACAAACACTGGAGCCGACGCATTGATAGTTTCCAATCATGGAGGCCGTCAATTAGATGGAGCTTCGTCTACAGTTTCCATGCTACCTAATATAGCAGAAGCAGTTGGAAAAAAAATAGAGGTTTGGATGGATGGAGGCATCCGCTCAGGCCAGGACATACTTAAGGCTGTGGCTCTAGGAGCCGAGGGCACTATGATCGGTAGGCCATATCTTTACGGTTTGGGAGCTTACGGAGAGTGCGGCGTAACCATGGCTTTAGAAATCATGGAGAAAGAATTGGATTTATCAATGGCTCTATGCGGTTGTACTGATATAGGGGAGGTGAATAAAAACATCCTGCTCACGTAAAGCTTGTTGATAAAGACTTTTTAGTCTTTTATTTTAGAGCCGAATTACTGAGTTTCGGAGCACCTGATTTTTTCAGTTACAAAAAATAGTTTCAATAAACACACTGTGCTCTATTCTATCCATTCCGAATCCATCTCTGCTGGATTTGCCGGTTTATTGCCATTAGAGGTGTAACCCGATGATAATGCCACTAACAATAATGTGCTTAATAATGCAGGCCAAATGGCCGAATCAAAGACCGATTGCTCTTGATATGGTTCTCCAGTTATCCTGGTCAAGTCTATGGTATTCAAGTCAAAGTCATCAAATTCACTAGTTGATAAGCATGCGCTTAAAAAATATAGAAATGTTAATAAAAGGAGACTCTTTTTTTTCATTCCAATCTAAACTCGTTTTGTTGTGTGGCTACTTTGAAACTCAACTTTTACTTTTTTAGCTAAAAGTATATATTAGAGTATACGACTTAATCGAGTAGAAAGTTAATAGTTCCATAAATTATGTGAAAGTTTTTGAAATGCTAAATATTTATCTCTCAGGAGAAATTCACACCGACTGGCGAAAAATAATACAGGAGGGAGCAAAAAAAGAAAATTTAGATTTAAAATTTAGTAGCCCGGTTACAGATCATCAGGCATCTGACGACTGTGGGGTCATTCTTTTGGGTGAAGAGGATAAAAAATTTTGGCACGATCACAAGGGTGCAAAGCTTAATGCTATAAGAACGCAAAACGCAATAAGGTCTGCAGATATTGTTATTGTTAGGTTTGGTGAAAAATATAAGCAATGGAATGCAGCTTTTGAGGCCGGCTACGCAGTGGCTTTGGGGAAACCTATAGTAATAATACACAACCATGAACACCAACATGCTCTCAAAGAGGTTGATGCAATGGCGCTTGCTGTGGTTGATGACCCAGATAAGATTATTAATATTTTAAAGTATGTATTGAATGGAACATTGTAGTCAATGGCTGTCGTCCCGAAAATACTAGCTATGAATTTCTTGGTTTACTGCGTGCTTGTCTGCAGTGCGATCGCAGGAGAAAATTTTTTGGAAAAGATAAATGATCAAAAAGTATACTGGGAATTTTTCACAGATGGCGTCATGGGTGGTAGATCAGAAGGGAAGGCAGAACTCATAAAAGAGGGGGTACATACTTTTATTAGAATGAGAGGGGAAGTAACAACTGAAAATAATGGAGGCTTCATTCAGATTCGCGCAAAAGTCTCGGGTTTCCCTCGCAAAACAAATGGTATATCAATAAAAGTAAGAGGAAATGACGAAAAATATTACATCTTTATTCGGACTAATGGCACTGTTATGCCTTGGCAATATTATAGTGCTGAATTTTCCACATCAGCGTCATGGAAAATTGTCAACATAGATTTAAAGAATTTTAAAAGATCCAGCAACTGGTTAAGAAAAACAATTGATGGAACAACAATTAAAAGTATTGGTATCGTTGCCTATGGAAGAAAACATAGCGCCTTAGTTGAAGTATCTGAGGTAGACATTTACTAGAAAGATTTCTGATTCTATAAAGGCATTCAAAATTTGCAACCGTCAGATTAATGACTCGACTCAAGTTGGGATCATGTATTATCGTCAATGCAGAGAAAGAGGTGCTAGCGTATGAGAAAGCTCTTATTTGTAGTAAGTATGCTCTTGGTTGGCTGTAACACTGTGCCTTCGCTGGAGCAGTTGGCTGCGTCTGGAGAAACAACAGGAGCTATGGTAGATTCATCATATCCAATTGAGGCGGCAAAGTACGTGTCTATGCATGCGGATAGAACTTTAAGGCTTAACCGAAGTTGTACCCAGGTACTTAGGTTACAATTGGTTCAAAGTAAAAGTTATCAGGATACTATGGTCGAACTGAAGAATAGAGCGGTCATAATGGGAGGAAATGCGGTGTCTTTAGTCCAGTGGCAAGAAAAATCGAGTATTACAGGGCTTCTGGGAAACATATATATTTGTACCGATAAGTCTTATCATCTTCATCCCCATCCACAAGCCTGATAATAAACAAATTTTTTTTGTAGGATCAGTGTGGGCCTTCAGCTTAGTTTTAAACTAGTCATCCATTTTTAGTGCTTTGATAAAAGCTTCCTGCGGAATTTCAACCTTCCCAAATTGACGCATTCGTTTTTTTCCTGCTTTTTGTTTTTCAAGTAGTTTTCGTTTTCGTGTTACGTCTCCACCATAGCACTTGGCTGTCACGTCTTTTCTTAGTGCTGATATTGTTTCTCTGGCTATTATACGGCCACCGATCGCTGCCTGAATAGGAACTTTAAACATATGCTGGGGAATTAACACCTTGAGTTTTTCACACATTGCCCTTCCACGTGCTTCAGCGCGTGCGCGGTGTACCATCGTTGAAAGTGCGTCAACGGGCTCATCGTTAACGAGAATTTGCATTTTAACTAACTGATCTTCTGAATAACCGCTAACTTGATAGTCAAAACTAGCGTACCCTTTTGTGACTGACTTCAAACGGTCATGAAAATCGAAAACGACTTCATTTAAAGGTAAATCGTAAATCACCATCGCCCGAGTCCCTGCATATGTCAGATTTTTCTGGATCCCTCTCCGATCCTGACAAAGTTTAAGAACGTCTCCCAAGAACTGATCTGGGACCAGTATAGTAGCGTTTATTCGCGGTTCTTTTATATGCGCTATCCTTACCGCTTCTGGCATGTCGGCGGGGTTATGAAGTTCTTGTATTGCTCCGTCAGTTTTAAAGACCTGATATATTACGCTCGGAGCTGTAGTTATCAGATCAATGTTAAATTCACGTTCGATCCTATCTCGAATTACCTCTAAGTGAAGTAACCCGAGAAACCCACATCTAAATCCAAACCCAAGCGCTGCTGACGTTTCCATTTCGAAAGTAAAGGAAGCGTCATTTAAAGCCAACTTTTCAATAGCTTCTCGGAGAGCTTCAAACTCCGAGCTATCCACTGGAAAGAGACCACAGAAAACAACGGGTTGCGAAGGTTTGTACCCCTCTAAAGGTCCATCACAGGGTTGCCCATCTAAAGTAATAGTGTCTCCGACCCGAGTATCCCTCACTTTCTTAATAGAGGCAGTAAATACGCCTATCTCACCAGAATTCAGGCATTCTACAATTTCCATTTGTGGTCGCAAAACAGCAACCTTGTCCACAACGAACGTGGCGCCAGTCTGCATCATTAAAATCTTGTTTCCTTTTCTTAGACTCCCATCATTGATCCTCACCATTACGACGACGCCCAAATACGCATCGTACCAGCTATCTACCAACAACGCCTTTAACGGTGAGTCAGTATTTCCGCTGGGTGAAGGAAGGAGAGCAACAATTTTTTCAAGAACGTCTTCAACACCAAGGCCCGTTTTAGCAGAAATTTTTACAGCCTCAGAGGCATCAATTCCTATTACATCCTCTATTTGCTCGGCTACTCTCTCGCAATCTGCAGCGGGAAGATCCACCTTGTTCAAAACCGTTACTATTTCATGGTCAGCTTCAATGGCCGTGTATACGTTTGCAAGCGTTTGAGCTTCGACGCCTTGCGATGCGTCTACTACTAATAAGGAACCTTCGACAGCCTTCATTGAACGGGAGACTTCATACGCGAAATCCACATGGCCCGGTGTATCAATAAGGTTTAAAATATATTCAGTTCCATTTTTTGCTCTATAGTTAAGCCTAACTGTGTTGGCCTTAATTGTTATCCCGCGCTCTCTTTCAATATCCATAGAATCAAGAAGTTGATCCTTCATTTCTCTGTTTGAGACTGTATTTGTAAGTTGTATTAACCTGTCGGCTAATGTGGATTTGCCATGGTCAATATGAGCCACAATTGAGAAATTTCTTATGTGAGAAAGTTTTGTCATAGCTGCGAATATAAAATTCTTTAAGGTGCAGGCGAGAGGCAACTCTGCCAATTTGTTTTTGTCTTTGAATTTCGATACTTATTGCTTCTAAATTTTTATTTACTCATTTTTCTAAACTAAGCGCTTTATACTAGCTTGTGGCTAGTGCTTTGCCTATATCCCTCTTCACTTTCAGGGCTGCGGGAGACAAATCATCGTCTTTAGCCTTTGAAAGAAACGAGTCCAAGCCACCTTTTCTATCAACAGTTCTCAAGGCAGCAGAGGAAATTTTAAATTTAAAAGACCTTCCCAAAACCTCAGACAAAAGACTTACATTGTTCAAATTTGGTAGAAACCTACGGCGAGTTCTATTCTTAGCATGACTGACATTATTTCCTGCCATCACTCCTTTGCCGGTCAATTCACATCGTCTAGTCATCTTTACCCTTTGCAAAATGAAATTCCACTAATGCTGTCCGTTTCGGAGGCCGAAACATTCTGGCGTCTTGGTAACTGTACAAAACCTTGAAGTCAAGTGTTTAGAAAGAATAAACTATTGGATATTACGACACAGTGGTTGAAAAACAGGATAGGAAAAAAAGCAACATTTTCATTTAATAATTTCGGAAGCTAATCTTTCAGCGGCATTGAAAGGCAGAATCAAACCTTCTTTAATTCTTCTTTCAAATTCTTCTTTCTTTTTGGAAATTTTTTCAGAATTTTTGATTCTTAAGTTTACTGAGTTTGTTATCTCCCTATAAAACCACGATAATTTCTGTTCCTCTCGAATTCTAAAAAATAAATCTGAGTGTTTTCTCCAGGAGATTAAAGTTTCTATTTCCTTCCAAGTGTCGCTTAGGCCAGATTTTTCAGTCGATGAAATTGTTAAGACCTTTGGAAACAAAGGTGGATCAACTTGTCTTCGTCTAAAAAGCTGTAAAGCCTTTGCATATTCAGAGCGAGTCGTCTCGGCGACCTTTTTTAGTTGCCCATCTGCTTTATTAACTAATATCAAATCAGAAATTTCCATAATTCCACGTTTTACTCCTTGTAGTTCATCGCCACCTCCAGGACCTAATAGAAGACAAAAAACATCAACCATTTGTGAAGCCATTGTTTCTGACTGTCCGACGCCAACAGTTTCGATTAATATAATGTTAAAGCCAGCGGCCTCGCAAAGGATAATAGCCTCCTGGGTTCTTGTATTGGTACCGCCTAGTGAACCTCTTGCTGGGGATGGCCTGATAAAAGCAGATTTTTCCTTGCTCAATAACTCCATTCGAGTTTTATCACCAAGAATTGAACCGCCAGAACCTTCAGAGGAGGGATCAATAGCTAATACCGCAACATTATTTCCATTTTTTATTAAATTAATTCCAAAAGATTCAATAAATGTAGATTTGCCTACGCCGGGTGTTCCAGATACGGCAATACGTACCGTATTATCATTATTAGCGTATAATTTGTCTAAAACACCTTTTGCTACCTCTCTATGCTCTTTTCGGGTTGACTCGGTAAATGTTATCGCTTGGGATAAGGCTCGCCTTTCTCCATTTTTTATGCGTTTAATAAGTTCTAATACTTTTTTTTCAGTTGCTTTGACCAATTGATAGTCTCTACTAAATTGTTGTGTAAGTTTACGTCACATTCTTATATTAAATTGGAGGTTGTAGCGAGGAAATAGTTAGAGAAAAATAAATAACTTCGAGGTTTGTAGGATTGAGGTATATTAATTTGAAAGTTAATTTTATTGCGGTTATTATTTTAATTATTACTTCATCGCAGGCAACAGGTAATAAAATAGATAGATCGTTCAAAGTAGTTTTTTGGGGATTTGAATTAGGTTCTGTTAACATAAAGGGAGAAATCAAAAGTTTTCAATACGATGTTTCAATAGATGCCTCAACAAGAGGCCTGATAAGTTTACTATCTGAGACACGGATCAGATCAGGGTCGGTAGGAACTGTTGATGAAAAACTCAAATTCAAACCTATTGAATCAACGACTAAATGGAATGTACGTGGTGAATTACGAAAAACTGAACTGAAATATGATAATGGAGAGGTGATATTTTTTGCCGCCTCCCCGACCTTAAAGAGGGATTATCACATTAGTACGCCTGTTGGAATAAAAGAGTCACTAGACCCAGTGTCAGCAGCATTATGGTTTTTGGTTGATCGTAAAGAAACTGAGATATGTGAAGGAAACTTGTCAATTTTTGATGGTTTTCGGCTTTCTGAATTGATTTATACAGAAAAGATTCGGACAGAAAAAGGCGTGGAGTGTAGAGGTAGATTGAAAAGAATTACGGGTTTTAAGAAGTCTAACCTTCAAAAGCAGCCACTAGATTTTGTTCAAAATTTTTACACCAAAACAGGAGATAATTTTATTGTAGAGAGATTTGAAATAAATACAGTTTTTGGCAGGTTATCATTTGAGTTTTTGAAATAATTATTTGATAAGAGGTAAGAATTTTAAAACTGAGGAAGCGTCATGAATGGATTTGGCTATAACATTCGTAGACCCTTGATCATGCTGCAAACGTCCTATAACAATTAGTAACTTTGAAAATATTATTTCTTTCTGGAACATATTATAGATTTCTCTCCAACAAATTACATTTATTAAGCCGGTATCATCCTCTAAGGAAATAAACGTTACTCCATTAGCTGTAGAAGGCCTTTGTTTTAAAATCACTAAACCAGCAACTTTAACAAAGCTATTGTTCGAACAGTTTTTTAATTTTTTTGCGGAAATAATTTTCATTGTAATAACTAAACTCAAACGTAGAATAAGAACAAAGATAGAACAAAAGTATTATTTTTTGCAACAAAAATATATATTCAATCATAGTTATTATTGAATTATTTAGAATTTAAATTTAGTCATATTATCAAAGCAATTTCAATTTAAGTTTAATTAGGCAAATGATAGCAGTTTATAGAGGAATTAAATTATGGCCAAAATCACGTATATTGAATTTAATGGGACCGAGCATGTTGTCGATGTTGAGAGTGGTATGACGGTAATGGAGGGTGCCAGGGATAATAATATCCCCGGTATTGAGGCAGATTGTGGTGGTGCGTGTGCCTGCTCCACATGTCATGTTTACGTTGACTTAAGTTGGGTTGACCGACTACCTCCAAAGGAAGATATGGAAGAAGATATGCTTGACTTCGCTTATTCTCCAGATCCAACTAAATCTCGATTAACTTGTCAAATTGAAGTAACAGATGACTTAGACGGCCTAATTGTTCGAATGCCGGAGAAACAAATTTAGCTTAATTAACCTAATGCTCTCCAACCAATATCCTTTCTATAGAAACCTTCATCCCAGTCAATTAATTGGACAGCTTTATAAGCTAAGTCTCTAGCATCTTTTAAAGTCTTTGCCCTACCAGTAACATTGAGCACGCGACCGCCGTTAGCTAATAATTCATTATTATGATTTATGGTGCCGGCATGAAAAACTTGAATGCCTTCCTCTCTCTCCGCTGATTCAACATTTCTTATGACGGATCCCTTCTCATAATTGCCCGGGTAGCCTTTCGCAGCCATAACTATAGAAATCGCCGAGTCATTTGCCCAGTTCACTATAGATTTTTCTATATCACCGTTTGCACAATCTAATAATAAGTCAAGAAGTTGTGCGCCTAAACGCATTGCTAGAACCTGACACTCTGGATCTCCAAACCTTACATTATATTCTAAAAGCGTTGGCTGTTCATTTTTAATCATCAAGCCCGCATACAAAACTCCTTTAAATTTTATTCCCTTGGAGTTCATGATTTGGATAGTGGGTTTGATTATTAACGAAAGGATTCTTTCCTCGACAACTTTGGATATTACTGTCGCTGGAGAGTAGGCTCCCATACCTCCAGTATTTGGACCCTCTTCTCCATCAAAAGCTCGTTTGTGATCTTGAGCAGTTCCCAGAGGAAGTATATTTTGACCATCGCAAAGTGCAAAGAAACTCGCCTCTTCCCCTTCCAGAAAGTCTTCAACGATGACTGAATTACCAGCCGATCCAAACTTGCCACTGAATAAATCTTTTATAGCCACAAATGCTGATTCACGGGAGGTTGCAATTGTTACACCTTTTCCCGAAGCTAAACCGTCAGCTTTGATTACAATTGGAAGATTCGATGCGTTTATAAAATCAATAGCCTCGTGCTCTTTGTTAAAAACTTGTGATGGCGCCGTAGGAATTTTACCAAGTCTGCAGACCTCTTTGGTGAATGCTTTTGAAGACTCCAACAGACTTCCCTTTGCAGAAGGTCCAAAAGTCAATATTTCTTCAGACTCCAGTGCGTCTGCTATACCTATTTCTAATGGGGCTTCCGGTCCAATTATAACAAAACTAATTTGATTTTTTTTACAAAAATCAACAACCGCACTTTTGTCTAATATGTTTAGAGCTACACAAGTCGCGAGTTTCTTAATGCCAGCATTCCCTGGAGCACAAAATAAATCCTCACATTTTGGATTTTGAGAAACAGCCCAAGCCAATGCATGTTCTCTTCCCCCACCTCCCAAAATTAATATTTTCAAATTCAATTCCTATTTTGCTCTTTTACTTAACCTGTTGTAAAGTGCAGAGGAGCCAAGTCAAGGCGCTAATTTAATGGATCTTTTATGAGTAGATTTTTGGAGTCCGCAAACATTTCGGAGAATGTTCCCGAATTTACAGTGTCAGATATTTCCCGGGTATTAAAACAGCTGATAGAGGGTGAATTTTCTAATGTGCGAATTCGAGGTGAGTTGGGGCGTGTAACCAGACCGGCATCTGGTCACGTTTATTTTGAGATAAAAGATAGTAAATCGATTTTATCTGCAGTTGTCTGGCGAAGTAATGTCTCTAATCTCAGTATATTTCCTGAAGAAGGACTTGAGGTTATGGTTAGTGGAAGCTTAACCACATTTTCAGGCCAGAGCCGTTATCAAATTAATATAGATAATATTGAAGCTTCAGGCGTAGGGTCACTAATGTTGATGCTTGAGAGACGCAAGAAAAAGCTATTAGAAGAAGGGTTGTTTTCGAATTCGTTGAAAAGTCCATTGCCTTTTTTGCCCACCAGCATTGGAATTATAACTTCTCCCACCGGAGTCGTAATTGAAGATATCTTGCATAGATTAAGAGACCGTTTCCCTCGTCAGGTCATCATATGGCCAACGACGGTGCAAGGAGAAAAATGTGCGGAGGAGGTATCGACGGCTATAACTGGATTCAATACATTGGAGCTCCCAGACAATTTTGAAAGACCTGAACTTCTTATTATTGCCCGCGGAGGTGGGTCAGTAGAAGATTTATGGGGTTTTAACGAAGAAGTTGTCGTTCGAGCTGCAAGCGCCTCGAAGATTCCAATTATCTCAGCGATTGGTCATGAGACAGATTTTACCCTATTGGATTATGTTTCTGATCGCAGGGCACCAACACCTAGTGCAGCTGCAGAAATTGCCGTTCCAGTTAGAGTTGACGTGATTGAAAAACTACATACTTTGAATTCTCGAATGAGGCGACAAATGTTTCAATTTTTAGAAAGACAGAGAGCAAAAACCTTTGAGTTAGAGCGAGCTTTGCCTAGACCAAAATCTCTAATTTATGATCAATTTCAGTACTTGGACTTTATAACAAGTCGGTTTGGAAATGCTTTTTCTGGTTTTTTAAAGGAAAAAAAACTAAGACTTGTGAGAGCATCTGCTGAGATCTCAAAGCCTAGCCTCACCCGGCTGGAGTTCGCCAACAGACAGACAAATTTAAAAAGTATTATCTCGCGGTTAGACTTTATTATTGACCACTTTATGACAAATAGTCACAAAAAGTTAGAGGAATTGAGCCGGTTGCAAGATACATTAAGTTACAAAAGTACTTTGTCCAGAGGTTTCGTCATCGTGAGAGATATAGAAGAGCGTCTGGTAAATTCTAAAAAGAGAGCAATTAGCTCAAAGAATCTGTCTATGGAATTTAAGGACGGTAAAATTCGAGCAATTGTTGATTCTAGTTGAATTAATGCTTACATAAAATTGAATAATTTGAATGTGACTTTTTTTACATTTGGCTGTGGATATCAAAAAGTTGCCTACCTGAGATTATTAAAAGGGAAAAAATGTCGTTTCTATCGAAACTAAAAGAAAGGCTATTTAAAACATCTTCAAAAATAAAAGAAGGTGTGGACTCATTATTGACTGATGGCACTACAGATGAAAATTTGGCTAGCCATTCAGAAATTTCGCCGGAAAACCCTGAAGAGATTTTAGAAAAAGTTTCGAATGACAACTCAAAAAAGATAAGAATAGAAAACAAAAAAGAAACCCTATTTTCCAAATTAAAAAAAAACGTAGAAAAACCAAAACGAAGGTTAGTGGACGACTCTATGTTGGAGAATTTGGAGGATTTACTTATTAGTGCTGATTTGGGTGTCGCAACAGCAGTAAAAATCTCTGCTTCATTTTCTGAATCGTACTTTGGAAAACGACTCTCTGCTGCTGAGATAAAGTTAGCTCTCGCTAAGGAGATAAAGAGGATGCTTGATCCAGTTGCAAAACCCATTGCTATAATGAAGCAGGGTTTGCAAGTAATTTTAGTGGTAGGTGTTAATGGCTCAGGTAAAACTACCACAATTGGAAAATTGGCCAAGCAATTTAAAACAGCTGGAAAAAAAGTAAAAATTGTTGCGGGAGACACCTTTAGAGCTGCGGCTGTGCAGCAACTGGAGGTATGGGGTGAAAGAGTTGGAGTGTCCGTAATTAAAGCATCGGAGGGCTCCGATCCTGCAGCGTTGTCATTCGACGCAATTTCTGTTGCAGAGAAAGAAGAAACAGACATTCTAATAATTGATACGGCAGGGAGGCTTCAAAATAAGACTGATTTAATGCAAGAACTTGCGAAGATTGTTCGTGTAATAAAAAAAGCTAAACCGGAAGCTCCGCATAGCACGCTGTTAGTCTTAGATGCGTCAATAGGGCAGAACGCCATAAACCAAGTGGAAATTTTTCAAAAGACTGCGGATATTTCTGGTTTGATTATGACAAAGCTTGATGGAACAGCAAAGGGTGGCATACTTGTAGCTCTTGCTGACAAGTTTCAGCTTCCAATTCACGCTATAGGAATCGGTGAGAGTATTGAAGATTTACAACCATTTGATCCTGAGGAGTTTACTATAGCTGTTACCGGTGCAGAAAAACTATAAATTTTGGAGTATATAAAAAGTAATGAAACCTTCAGCGCAAAACCCAATTATTAAAAGCATACTAGAATTTGGTCCTATTCTCATTTTCTTTGTAGCTTACAGATACGCACCCATACCCAGTTCTTTAGAGGTGGATGAGGGGTTAGAACGAATAGTCTTTGCGACAAAGGTATTTATACCAACAATTTTTGCAGCTTTAATTATTGGATGGTTGCAAACAAAAACGATCGCTAGAATGCCCCTCTTCACAGCTCTGCTTATATTGATTTTTGGAGGTTTAACTATTTGGCTGCGAGACGAAACATTTATTAAGATGAAACCAACCATCCTTTATTTATTGTTCGCTCTAATACTAGGTTTTGGTCTATCTAGAGGACGTAGTTATTTGAAATCTCTTATGGAAGTCGCTTTACCAATGCGGGAGGAGGGTTGGATGATTTTAACGCGCAGATTTACTGGTTTTTTTTTAGTACTTGCTCTTCTGAATGAGATCGTCTGGAGAATGTTCACTACAGACACCTGGGTAAGTTTTAAAACTTTTGGTTTGCCTGCCGCAATGTTTATATTTTTCTTCTCCCAGGCCAGACTGATTCAAAAGTATCATATTTCCGATAAAACTGATAGTTAGTGAATGTTTTGGATATAAGGTAAAACTTTTTTTTCAATTACCGAGTCAGTGAGTGGTCCCGCATGGCGCAAGATTACGGTGCCATTAGCATCTATCAAAAAGGTTTCTGGGATCCCGTAGATACCCCAATTTATACCCGTACGTCCTGAGGCGTCGGCCCCCACTTTCTTGTAGGGATTCCCCAACTCCTCAAGAAAAGCAAGTGCTAACTTGGGATCATCTTTATAATTGATCCCTATAAGGTTATATCCCATCAGGGACAAACGGTCTAAATTGCTGTGTTCCGCTCTGCAGGGGCCGCACCAGCTCGCCCAGAAATTTACTATTTTAATCCCAGGCAATGTTAAATCGTCAGAAGTTGGAAGAGGGTTTCTACCCATAACCTCCAAGATTAATTCTGGTGAACTTTTGTTTAAAAAAGCGCTGGGCAATTGCTCTCCGCTTTCGTTATTCAAACCAAAATAGAAGATAGACGAAATAAATACAAAGATCGCGAGTGGTAAAATTAAAAATAACTTATGTATCATTAGAACTGACGGCGTTAAACGAGCTTTCAAGATTTGATAAAGATTTCTTAGTCTTGCGAGAGTGCAAAAGTGTGATGACCACAAATACAATTATTAGGGAAATTGTAACTAAATAGGCTACAATAATGGAGCTAGAGTATTTTCCAAAAAAATCAATCATCTCATCGAACTTTGACTCAAAATGCTTTCTATTCGCCTTTTCCTAATTTCTGTTTGAGTTCTTATCAACAGTAAGGTTAAAAAAAGCAATACAAAACCTATCATCGAGACTAATAAAGGGAAGAAAAAATGGTTTGAAACGTGTTCCTCTTTGTCTAACGATAATGATGACCCCTGATGTAAACCTTGATCCCAAAAAAATACTGCATACCGAGACAATAGTGCAAAAACAGAGCCCACCAAACATAAAATGGATGTCATGTCGGCGGCTCGATCATTAGTTCCCACTGCATTCCAGACTGCTATATAGGCAAAATAAAAGAATAGCATTAAAGCAAAGGACGTTAAGCGTGGGTCCCAAACCCAAGCTGTACCCCACATTGGTTTGCCCCATAAGGCTCCTGTACAGATCGCAATTATTGTCATAATAACGCCGATTGGAGCCGCCGCCTTTGCGGCCAGCGCACTGACATGATGCCTTCTAATTAGCCAAACTAGAGAAGCTACAAACATCATTAAATAAATATTTATCGCTAAGAAGGCACTCGGCACATGTACAAACATTATTTTTACGGCTGATCCTTGTACAAAATCATCAGGTGTAAAAAAAAGTCCCCAAACAAAACCCACCAATATCGAGACCAAAGCTAATAGGCCAAAAATCGGAATGAGCTTTTGGCTCCAGCTCATAAAATAGTTCGGATTCGCAAATTGCCAAAGTGACATCTGTTAATACTCCCAATACAATATACTTATTGCCATTTAAGAATACTTCCAATGAGTTTTGATCACTAGAGCACAAATAAATGGGGAGATAGCGATTGAAAATAAGGTGCAAGCCGCTAAAAATGTGAGCGGTACGGTGATATCGTTGGA
>MDSW01119512.1_pt1 | contig 15757 bp, 18 predicted proteins | sample 811171 | NCBI WGS metagenome assembly MDSW01 (sample SAMN05326641, study PRJNA326480) | marine metagenome | isolation source: seawater | place: Atlantic Ocean: North West | collected 2012
CTTTGGGAGGCATCACTCGTATGGCTGGCGACCATCCACTTCTTGGAGAGTTCCTAAACGCACTTAGCGGAACGGAGTCCAACGAAGGAGTAGTCACCCTTGCTACCACCAACCATGCTAACAAATTAGATTGGGCTTTAATTGACCGCCCCGGAAGATTTGATGCTCGCATTGATTTGGGCTATCCCGATGCTGAACTTCGTGAGAGAATCCTCAACAAATACTTGGAAAAGTTAGAGCATGATAAACTCAAACTTAAGAGTATTGTGAAAGACACCGAAGGCTTGTCCGGAGCATACCTTGAAGAAATCGTCCGAACCGCCTTCGTGCTATCTTTGGAAGATAACAACTACGATGTAATGAAAGCCAAGGTCACCCAAAAACATTTGGAGAAGGCTACTGAAAACATTATCACTCAAAGAGAAAAGGTCAAGAAAGATTTGGCTACTATGGATTTGGAACTTCCATCTTACGATGACGATGATGGCTATCAAGTCGTTGAACACACCCTTTACGGCTGATTAGTATGATTTGTCCTTGTTGCACCACTCCTCGCAAGGAGAAGGAAATGGAATTGCGAAGTAATGTATGGGAATGTGGTTGCGGATATTCCGTGGCACATCAAACTCTCCCCAAAGATTAAATACTACTACTCTCTCCGTAGGGTTATGACCCGAATTAAGAGAGCATTCATCATGCGTGGCGTTAGTGGTAGTGGTAAATCCACAATTGCTGAAATGTTGGCTGCTGATGACGATTCCATGATATTCTCCACCGACCAATACTTCATGGTTGATGGCAAGTATGTATTTGACCCCACCAAACTCAAAGAAAATCATGCTAAAAATCTTCAAGCATGGATAGATGCGGTTGAAAATGAACTCTATGCGACTGTGGTGTGCGACAACACTAACACTACTGATTGGGAACTAAGGCTCTATCGTGAAACTGCCGAAGATAATGGCTATCAAGTAATCTATGTGGCTATTGAGCCGGACTTTGATAAACTTGATGAGTATCATGCAAGGAATACACACGGAGTTCCAAAAGAAGTGATTAAGGCACAGATGGAACGCTTGGCTGACGAATTAGACCCCAACATCATCAATGAATAGAACATTGGATTGGTTTTAAGTAGTCGTGATGCGAATAACATCACATGGCTGAAAGCGTTGGGCTAATTTTAATTGATAACTCCGGTTCAATATCTCGCCATTGGACACCCGAAGGGTATGACTCCACGAAAGAAGGTCCAAGCCCTATTCAAAAGACTATTGCTACATTAGCAAAAGACGAAGCCAAAGCCATGCAAGCCAAGGGTATGAAGCCCATTGCTATTGAGTTCGGAAGTTCCGCACGACTCTTGGGCGACATTCCCCAAGATTACATCCCAGCAGGTCTAATGGGAGGCACTAATCCGGTCGCTGCCCTTGGTTTGGCTGAACGAGAACTTGGACTCAAAAAAGTTAATGAAGTATATCTCATCACGGATGGCGCATACGATACCAAATCCTTTGATAACTACTGCCAATCATTCTGTGATGATGTGGAAGGAGTCTTTGTAGGAATGGATGGGAATGCTTACGATTCGTATGAAGAAGCCCCCCATAGTATCTATGAGGCTGAAACTAAGAAGCAATCTCGCCCCGTCAAGCCTACGGCAAATCCGCAAGGAGTTAGATTCACTTACGGCACTCCAATTGACTTGGCTTCATTAGGAGAGAAACTTACCATTGGCAATCGTTTAGCCGCAGGGAAGTTCAAATTAGAAGCCCACTATCCAGCCAAGCAATTCAATAACAAGACCGAGTATATTAACAAGCGAAAGGAAGGCAGTTATTGTCGTTTCTATGATAACAAATCCCCATACTTTATCGCAAGGACTATTTGGGATGCTGACCGAATGCCCGGAATCCACATGAAGGCCAAAAATAAGTTTGGTGAAACCTTTACTTTCGTAGTCACTCCAAAACTTGATGACCCAACTAAAGTCACTATCTTGGGTGGCTATGTGATTCCTACTGTTGATGGACCCGTGCTTTGCACCGGTGCAATCGGTGAACTTGAAGCCGTAGGAGATGACGGCGATTTCAAAGTAGTGGCTTATGATAAGCCTAACATCCGATGTCCAAAATCGGCTACCGGCAAAGTTCCTACTTCTATGGAGTATGTTAAGCGACCATCCAAACCTCGTAAGACGGCTGCGGATTACTGCAAGCCCAAACACAGTTTCAAACATCCAACCGACATCCGAGCAGCGGAAATGGTCGGAGAAATGGCGGATTGGATTGATGAGGGAACTGAATGCTATTCTTGTGGATGGGAAGGAACAATTGGTGAACTTGAAATTGAAACCGACCCCGAAGATGCCACTATGCCAATTATGATTTGTCCTTTGTGTGGCGAAGATGAATGGCTTTCCGATTTGTTTGAATCCGAAGCCGGTGAATACGATGAACCTTGTTTTTCTTGTGATGGTATGGGAGCCGATACCGAAGGCAAGTGTGGCTATTGCGGTGGTTCCGGAATGATGTCCGAAACTCTCAAGGCTGACCTCGCCGCTTTTGACTCCGAATACTTTGATGCTGAATGTGGTTGCTGGAAGGGTCTTGAATCCGAAGATGAAGATGAAGAATACTACGGTGAAATGTATGATGCTGAAGCCAAGAAAGAGTTGTCTTTCATGGATTGGGCTAAACAAGAAGAAGCCAGCCACTTGAAAAAGTATGGTGCTGAAGGAATAGAGGAATATGAGATAGGTGATGATGAACAGTATAAGTGGTTAAGAGGAGTTAGTTCCGAAGGCTTTTACTTTACTATCGTTAATGAAGGACCCGTGGCTATGAGTGGAGGAAGTGGCTACACACCCCCGTATGCTATTATTCACAAAAATTATTCTTGGGATGGTCCGGCAGATATTATCATAGATTTAAGAAAGGAAGGCCAAGATACTTGGTTGGCTCCATGTGACGAATGCAATGGTTGGAGGCGTTTCCCCGATAATTGGTGTATGTTCTGTGCCACGGGTTTGGATTGTTGCGATTGTGATGAAGATGAAGATGATTATGACGCTGAAGTTTTGGAAGCCCCGCTTGTAGGTGCTGGCGCAACCATGGATATTGCTAAAGATACTGACTTAAGCAGTTTCACTTCCAAGGAATTGACCGAAAGTTCGGCAATTTCCGGTGACTTTGACCACGCCTCCCTAAACTATTCCGGAAATCAAAACATTGCGGCTCGTGCTGAAGAAAAATCCTCCATTGGATTCCTATTCAAATCTCTTGTAGGAATCAGCGCATTGGCAGCCGGTATGTATTCCGCTAAGAAAATAATTGAGATAGGTGATGATGAATGACGCAACCCGACTTTGATAATATCCAAGTGCAAATTGAGAACCCCGTTAAGTCCGGATTTTGGCTTGCCGCAGGTGCAACCTTGTTCAGCGTAGCAGTTATTTTGACTTCGGGTTTAACAAGCGTGGTTTTAAGTAGTCGCACGGATAATGACTGACTATGAAGATTCCATGGTCATCCGTTGTGATTGGCGGAGTAGTTGGTGTAGTTGCCTACCGTATGGGTTGGTTAGATATGTTCTTTGGTAAGAAAGACGCTATGAATGCTGATTTCATTACATCCGGCGCACCACCAGCCGCTATGATTCGCCGAAATGAAGGTTCCGTTTCCCAAGTTATGACTGATGTGCAATTACTTGGAGGACAGGCCGTAGGACAAAACATGACGAACTATGGTGTTTCGGATGCTTCCGGTTTGAACGGACACACGAACAACCCTGCGGTTGAAGCCTACATTGACCGTTCCACGGTTATTTCCTTCGGTCAAAACTATAACGGACGCTCCGTTGGTTTGAACTGAAGGTGATGAAAAGTGTTGGTTGATTTTACAGAACTCCGAAATCAAGTCCTCGCTGGCGAGGGTGCTGAAGATTCGGAGGAAACTCCTTCCGTTATCAAGGAAGAAACGATGAACAATGGTCTAACTTTAGGTAGTATGCTATTGGGTGGCGCAGTTCTTGGTATGAAACTTTTGGACCGCATCAAGTATGAAGGTAAGATTTTCAAGCCGGAAGATAGTGGAACAGATTATGGACCAATTCTTGGTGTTGCTCTCGGATGGATTCCTTTGGCTTTCGGATTAGGTCGTCTATCTCGTGGTGTAGCAGCACAAAACGAAATTGAAAAGTATGAAACTTTGGTTACTGAAGCCGAAAATTATGTTCAAGAAGTTGAAGAAATAATGGCGGAGCAAGAAGAAGAAAAGAAGGAAGCCGAAAGTAAAAAGGCTGAAACCAAACAAAATCCTTACCAAATGGATTTGCTAACCGAAGATTGGAAATTACACAAGCCACAATCCGGAAACATTGACTTTGGACTTGGAATTGGCTCAACGGCTTACGGTTCAGCATTTGGACAACAACCCGTTTTCTATCGCCGTAGCGGAAAAGCACCCGGATTCCCATTTTAGATACGGGGCTAACCCTTAAGTAGTGGGAACCATAATGATGGTGTATGACTACTCACCGTATGTATTGTGTAGGGCTAAAGCGTCATGTTGAAGCAACCGTTGATGAAGTAAAGCATTTGCAGACCAGCAAGGGCAGTAAATACCAAATTAAGGGACACTTTATGGAGGGTGGTAAGAAACACAACTGCACTTCCATGTGCAGCAAAGCCGTGTATGAACAATTCTCCGGCAAAACTATGGGTGCTGAATCCAAGTTTGATAAACTATCAAATGAAATTGCTGAAGAATACGAAGAAAAGGGAATGAGTCCCGAAAAAGCCGAAAAGATTGGAGATGCTACCGCAGCCAAGATTGGAATGGCAAAATATGGAAAGAAAGGAATGGCAAAGAAAGCCAAAGCAGGTATGGCTGCTGAAGATGCACCTTCGGGAGATGACCCAATGGCTGCTGACCCAACCGCCGAGGGCGGTCCCGATGAACTCTTTGACGAATCCGTTGTTCAAGACGAACAAGATGGAGGCGTGGACTTTATGAACGCTGAAGATTCTCCTTCCGGAGATGACCCAACCGCAGCCGACCCTTCATCCGAAGGCGGTCCGGAAGAACTCTTTGATGAGTCCGTAGTTCAAGATGAGCAAGACGGCGGTGTTGATTTTATGAATGCTGAAGATGCACCTTCGGGAGATGACCCAATGGCTGCTGACCCAAGTGGCGAAGGCGGTCCCGAAGAATTGTTTGATGAATCAGTCGTTCAAGACGAACAAGATGGAGGCGTGGACTTTATGAACGCCGAAGAACCGGTCGTCAATGACCCATCTTCATTCCCTGCTGGTTCCGGTCATGTAATCGGTAGTCAAACCGATACTGCAAACTACACTCCACTACACGCTGAAGGCGTAGGACCTGCTACTGAAGGCGAGTATGAGGATTTCCCACGACAAAACGCCGTTGTAGGCGGTTATGATTTCAATGCCGAAACTTTTGAGGCTATGGCGGTCTATTCGTCCGGACCTCACGATATGCAAAAGGGAATGGCTGCTTTGATTGCTGGCGCACCACCTACTGCTAAGGGCAACTTCGTAGCCTTTGGTCCAAAGTATTACACCGTCAAGGAAGGCGTATCTTCCAACAAGTTCCACCTGTTCGCAGTATTAAAACTTGCTAACGGTTCTTATTTGCCATGCAACGCTTACGGAAGAATTGGCTACAACCCAAGGACTTGGTATGGAGAAGTTACTTCCTCGGAGTCCAATGCTATCTCGGCTATCCAAAAGAAGATTAACAAGAAAGCCAAGAAGGGCTACAACCTTGAGTTCGGTGCTGAAGGCGATTCCGCCCCACAAGAGAGTGACCCAACAACTGCTGACCCACTCGCTGATGACCCAGCAACTTCCGGTGGTCCATCGGACACCTACGGTTGGACTGAAGAAGAATCGGAAATGGGAGCATTTTCAGCGGAGTTCTTGGCTAACTCCAACGAAATGCTTTGCTCGGAATGCTTTGAGGCATCTTGTGGAGGTCATGTAAAGGATGCGGAGTTCAGCGATAACCCCGGATTTACTGCTACTCCCGAAGATGACTTTGAGGACTTCCCACGACAAAACGATACTGTTGGTGGCTACAACTTCAACGCTGAAGGCGAAGAAGCCGATGCTCCCGAAGCCTCTCCGGAATATGACCCACTTTCCGATGCTCCTACGGATTACGATGCTCTAACTGCATCCGACCCTAACATGGACATCATGGAATCTCAAGGAATTATGTCCAAGAAAACTACCGTTGGTGGTCTTGCACTTGTTTTGGGATTGGTCGCAGCCTACCGATATTCCGACCAAATCTCCGACCTATTCTCCAAGATGGGTAAGAGTGATGAATGATGAAGGATTTACTGACCGGAACTTTGTTCGTGATAGCGGCAGCGTCTATCTTTTCCTCTATCCAAGAGTTTGAGGATGCGTATTTGTTTCCTAACAACCAATTTATGAACATTATCTTCCCATTCTTTTTGGGAATCGGTATTTTGGCATGGAAACACAAGGATATGAGTTCCCTAATCACCGGCAGCAAAGGAAATACCCTTTAAGTAGTCGTTCCAAGAAAGTTTTGGTATGGCGACACCACCCGGTTACAACATTACCTGCGACCCCGGCGATTTGTATTCTCGCCGATGCTATGTAAATACGGCTTCGGGACAAAAGCAAGAGATTATTGGCTATACTGATGATGGACAACCAATTTCCAAAGCCCCAAGTTCCGCCTCCTATATTGCATGGGTTCCTACACTCACTACTCTTAATCAAGATGGTGTAGCATATCAACCCTATGGAGAGGCTGGACTCCCATTCGTAGCAGCCGGTGGACGCAGTAGTAGCAGCCCTACCACCGATACCTCCGGAAGTTCCTCCTCATCTTCGTCCGATGAAATGAAGGGGAAAAGCGAGGGTCTTGAAACTTCATTCCCAGCACTTGGAACGGCGTTGATGGTAGTTGGCGTTTCAACCGGCGTAGGCTTTTTGCTAATGAAAAAGTTTGGGAAGTGATTATGTGGGAACTAATTGGTTAGGCTACGAACTTGTCGCTCCTGTGAGCAGCAGCACATCATTGGGTTCTAACATTATGCCCTCGTCCGGTGCTGACCCACAAGATTGGAAGTATTTGTTCTATTCAATGCCGGGTTCAACGGCTCGCCGATTCTCCGAAAAGCGTGTATGTAATCCACTTTGGCCTACTACCGGATGTCGTGAAGCAGTAACCGAATCCCAAGTTACGGATGTTGTTCCCAAGGATGAGTTACCTCCTCAATATCAACAAGAAGCCAAAACTTTGGATGAAAGTTCAACTCAAAGTTCAACTACCGGGGTAACCGGGATGGGTTCCGTTATGAATTGGACCAAAACTTTGGGACCCGTAGTAGTTTTGGGCCTCGTGGGTGCTGGTGTAGGTGCCTATTACGGAAGGAAGTGATGTCGTGGAAAAGAAAACTAAAATGCAAAAGGCTTCCGAAGTCAAGACTATCAAGCAAAAGTTTGATGCTGAAGCCAACCAAAAGGAAGATGCAGCCCGTGATGCTTGGGTGGCAACCTTAATTCCAGCCGTTGGTTCCGCCGCTTTCTTTTCTTCAATGCTTGTTAATGTGATGAGAACTTACTCTCGTCATGGTTTTCCAACCCACGCATTTAGTTTGACTGATAAGATGTTGATTGCTATCCCCGTAGTCATCACAGGTATTGCACTATATGAAGGATTTAGCAAGATTGAGGAGGAACAAGCCAATGGCGAAAAAGCCTCGTAAGCCATTAGTTTCCACAACTGAAAGGGCTATCCTTATCACAGGAACAATCTTTGTTATTTCTATGATTGAAGGTTTGGTGCAATATACCTTTGCGGAAATGAAAAGTGAAAAGACCTCTTTTTGGGACGCATGGAAAGATTTGCCCGACAAAAATGAATTACTTAGAATGGCTGCCGTAGTCTTAGTAGTTAGCAGTATTAGTGGTGGCGCAGTTTCACTTATTGAGAATAGGATTAGAGTTCGCCGAAGCCAATGAATATGAAGTTTCAAGTAGCGAGAGCATCTATGAGTTATGGTGAGTGATAACGAGAATCTTTGGGCGGAGTATCTCGCTGCTCGCCGAGAACAGTATTGGGCGGCTCGGAGAGCCACTTTAGGTGCTGAATACGACTCCAATAAACAAAAGTGGGATGGAATCATTGAAAGAGAGTGGGCTAATTTTAGTGCTACGCTTCGTGCAGGTCACAACATTTCGGATGCTATCAAAGCCCAAATGGGTGAAGATTTCTTTCTTCGTCAATTAGAAGGTATTGAGCCAATGGATTATGATTTTGAGAAGTTTCAAGTAGCCGGACGCACACTAACACTTTATACCATAGAGGACTTCACCATGCTATCCAATCAAGGAATCTTTAGAGATGTCGCATTTTTATTGGATAAGGGAAGGCGTTGGGAGAAAAAAGCGTTGGCTTTGATGAAAGATTATGGCTTTCAGCACAAGGGTTATCACAAAACCGATGACGATACTTACTTGTTGATGGAGGCACAGTTATGAACGACAGTTTCAACGATTTATCCGAGCAAAAGTTCATCACGGCTACGCAACTTACTATGATTGCTATCGGTATTTGGGCTATTATTCAAACGCTGGCTTTCTTATTCACTCCTAATGAATGGAGAAATTGGCAACTATTGGGATTCATTGCATCCACAAATCTTGCCGCAGTAATACTCGCCATTCTCGCCCAAAGGAGTGCTGATATGTTGGCAGCGACCTACAAACAAGTATTTACGGCGGATTTCTATCGTTCTGTATCAACCATCTCTCAACTTCATGTCTTGATGGTAAAGGAAGCCGAAAGTCGTGGACACGACATGAGTGAGGAGTTGAATGACCTCGCTCCAAAACTTTACGCCCTTGCCCGACAATACATTGAGGTCAAATCCCAAGAAATCGTCCCACCCGAAGTCACTATTGAGGCTCCCGAAGAATACGCTACTGAGGACTTGTTCCATGATGCAAGTTAGGTAATCTTTTAAGTAGCGGAAATAACGACATAATGTTGTGAAACTACACACATTTTGGGCTTTTTCTCTATTGCTACTATTTTGTAGTGCGATATGGACTACTGTTCTATTTGTGGAACTCGGAACGCTCAATCCGACCGTGGTATTACCGGCTATGATTGAGGATTTAGAAAACTTGGGTCCATGGGCTATCTTGTTAGATGTTGTCGTATTCGGAGGGATTGCATACATCATTTGGAAGCGAAAAGGGAAGAAGGAGCCGGAGTCAATTTGGCAAACGGATTAAGTGCAATGCTTTAAGTAGCAAAACGGAGTAAAGAGATACCATAAGGTGATTGGCAATGGCAAATCAAGACCCACAACCGGAGATTTATACTACTACGCATACTTTTGATGCAAGCGGAGCCGATATTACGGCGAACTCATCTAACACCGTGAGCATCTTTACGAATCAAGCAAACAACGAGGAAGTGCGCCTATACGCTATTGCCGTGCAAATCCTTGACGGAACCACATCGGCTACTTCACAGATTGACTTCAATGTAGCCATTGGTGTCGGTCCAAACTATGTCCCATCCAACTCTTTTGATATTGGCTGGCTTCACACCAACATTGCTAACGGAGGTCAAGTTTTGGCTTTCTCCTGTCCAATTCTTTGTCTATTCCAGCAACCACTTCAAGTGACTGTTTCAAACAACCAAGCAATTACCGGTGCAGCAACTCGCACAGTCAAGATTACTTTGATTGGTGAACTTGCTATCCAAAAGGTTGCTTGCCGATAAGCGATAGAAAAGAATCTCTTAAGTAGTGGCACACACTACTGCTAAGTATGGGTATTCGCCGTCAAGTTTATGAATGGCGAGCAGCCATTCCTTCGGAAGTCTATATGGCTGATAGGCGATTCACCAAAGGAATACCGGTATTTACACCCCCAATTTCGGGTGCTACTATCACTAATCAAATCATTCAACCCCGCATACCGCCCGGAGGATGTTCTATCTTTATTGGCGGTGTTGGAAACAATTTAGAAGTTCCCGCCGAATTACGAGCCTCTCAATTCGTAGTGATTGACGAAGTTTCGGGATGGGACGGACAAGCCGGAGTTACCGGAGAAAGTCCTAACCAAGACTCTTTTATCCAAATCCGAGTCAATACATCCCATTACTTTCAAAATCCCGATAGAACCGTGTCCGATGGATTGCCAACTTCCGCCGTTCCATTTCCCGATAGAAATGGACAAAGCACAGTTGATGCCGCTATTGCATTACAAGCCACACAATCCATCTATACTTTTGAAGCCTTTGAAAATGGCTTGCCGTGTCCCGTTTATGTGATTCCGGGGCAAGTTTGGGACATCATTTATACCAATAAGAAATCACCGATGGGTTATGCGGTAACTGATGACTCCAAGTTTAGCGTTTGTTATGTGAAATATCTTCTTTTAGATGGTTCCGATGCCGTGATTGGTATGCAATTACTCCGTTCCGGATTCCCTGTGACTGTGGAAAATGTGCAAGCATACCGCCGAATGCTGATTAGAGATGAATTGTTTAGGGATGCGTTATTACCTGCTCCAACCGGCTTTAGGAGGGTTGAATGATGATTCGTAAGCAAGTTTATCAATGGGAATTATCTCCGGCTAATTCTTTTGGTAATCAAAGTGATGGCTCATGGCGAGCCACCATTAACACCTTTGGCGGAGCAACTACTCCGTCCAATCTCGGTAGGCTTTTCCCCACTCCGGGAGAACAATTTTCCATATTTACCGGTGGATATGGCAACAATGTAACCGAATCCAACATGGTAAGAGAAACAGATTTCGTAGTAATTGAAAGATTTGGTAGCACCCCCGGAATTATTCCACGAGGAGGTGTTGGTGAGGTGTATGATGTTAGCGGAAGTGACTATACTCTCAACAAATGGCGACCCAACGGCTTCGTGCAAATCGTGATTGATACTACGGGTTACTATCAAGACCCACAAAATGTGTTTTCGGAGGGTGTTTCCGGAAATGCGGCTCCGTTCCCCGAAACTGCGGGAATTAGACCAACACATTACAAACTTATTCCTCCGGTTTATGTGCATCCATTCCAAACATGGGATGTCCGTTATACTATGTATAACGACTTAGAATCCTATCTCAACAATTTTAGTAGTCTTGTGGAGCAAGGAAGCATTACTATGACGCTACCGCCCAAACTAAGTATTGGTCGGGTTTTCGTGCAGTATTGGCTATTTTCGGGTTCCGATGCTTTGATTGCTGAAGAATTAAGCAAATTGGGAATACCGGTGACCGTTGATAATGCGGAGTGGTTTCGCCGACAACTTGTTCTCCAAGAGGGTCTTGAAACCGATACATGGAAGCGTTATTTGCATCTTTCAAAGAATTGGGTTGAAATGGAAGAAGCAAGAGATGATTACTTAGATGTGCCTAATGGGGACTGACGCATCACCTTTAAGTAGTGGGACAGACAAGTATTTCGCATGAGTGATAGCGAGAACATTCGTGATTTGAAGCGTCCTTATCGTAAGAAAGCCTTACAAACGGGTTATTCGCAAGCGGGAGAGTCTGTTGATGCAGCCCCACTTCCGATTTCTTCATATAGCACTACCACTACTCAACAAACTGAAGTAGTCCGTGCAGGTGTGGACCCTGCAACCTACAAGCGTGATGTGCGCCCTGCCGTTGAAGTGATGGACCGCAGCCTTGCGATTAACTATGCAAATTATCCTTGGCATTTAGTCCCAAAAGCCAATTCGGGGAATGTAGTGCTTCGTCAAAAGCATAACTTTGGCACAAGTGCTACCTACAACTTAGACAACGGACAATACATTGACTTAGTGGTTCTAAATGTGGCGGATGTAGTCGGTTCGGACTCTTGGACTGAAATTGGCGGTGCTGGAACAGGTTTCGCACCCACTCCCACAACTTTTAGTGGTGAAGCACCCGCACCAACTGTAAGAGCGCAAACTGCTTCAGCAATTGCACCACCTACGGCTTCTAATAACAACAAAAGTTTGGCTGGTATGAATCGTAGTGCTACTACGGTCGGTGGAGGAACTACTAACGCTAACGCCGTTGCAGGTCAAAATACGGTAGGAAATCAAGGAGATTACTATCATATTTCCTCTTTTGGACATACCGAGGCTACGGCTTCAAGTGATGGAATCATCTATCAGATTTGGGTTGATGGTGGACTTTATCAAGAGTGGAATGACTTTCAATGGTCGGCAATTACACCAAAGGTGGACCAATGGCATTTCAATGTTCCAATCGTAGTAACCCAACAAATCGTATTCCGTATCATTAACAATACTAACCCATCGGCTGATATTGTGACCGGAACTGTTGAAGGTTGTTTCACAGGTTGGACCGAGCAGCGTGACTACACCCAAGATGTGGGCCGCCAACAAAATGTAAGAACTACTTGATGACGGGAGGAGGATTTTATCTTCTCCCATGTTTTAAGTAGTCGTGAGAGGAAAGTAGGTAGGATTAGCCATGCCTAAGTCGCCACCCGGACCATTTCTTACCGGTTCCAACAAAGGAATCGGCGGTTTGCGTGTTGATGACGGCACAGTTGATGTAAATGGTGTAAATTGGATTACAGTTTCCGCTGGAACGCTAACTGACCTTGGAAACGGTCATGTGGAAATAACCACAGGTGGCGGTGGTGGCGGTGCATTAACTGTTCAATTAGCCGATGGAAGCGTTGTAGTTGGAGGCGTAACTGACCTTCAATTTAATCAAGCCGATGGATTTACTTTGACGGATATTGGGGGCGGTTCAGCCCTCGTAGGTCTTGGAAGTCATTGGTATTCAATTATCGTAGCCGGACAAACTACTCTTACGCCAAGCGGTCAAGAAAACATTGAGTTTATTGCTGGAACCGGAATCACTATTACTACTGATGATGGTTCATCTCCCAAATCTATTACATGGAATGCTTTTGGAGTCACCGGTCCTACCGGACCGGCTGGCGCACAGGGAGCGACCGGAGAGCAAGGAATTACCGGTGAGCAAGGTATCACCGGCGAAGAAGGACCGACAGGAGAGCAAGGTCCCACAGGTCCTCAAGGAGAACAGGGAATTACAGGTGAGCAAGGTATAACGGGAGAACAGGGAATTACCGGTCCCGAAGGTAAAACCGGAGAGCAAGGTCCAACAGGAGAACCCGGAAGAACCGGTGAACCGGGGCCTACCGGTGAAACCGGACCTCAAGGACCCATTGGACCGACAGGTATTCAAGGACCCGTTGGACCAACCGGTTCCGAAGGTAAAACGGGAGAACAAGGTCCTACGGGAGAACCCGGACCTACCGGACCTCAAGGAGAACAAGGAATCACAGGTGTCCAAGGTATTACCGGTCCTCAAGGTGAGCAAGGTATTACAGGAGAAGCCGGAATTACAGGTAGCGCAGGTGCCACAGGAAGTATTGGACCCACAGGAAGTGTTGGACCTACGGGAAGTATTGGAGCAACCGGTTCAGTAGGTGCTACGGGGAGTGTTGGACCTACCGGAGCAACCGGAAGTATTGGTCCAACAGGAAGTATTGGTGCTACCGGAAGTCCCGGACCAACGGGTGCCACAGGTCCACAAGGTCAAACCGGACCCACAGGAAGCCAAGGAATTACCGGCGAACAAGGAATCACCGGTGAAGTTGGACCAACAGGAAGCACCGGACCCGATGGCCCACAAGGGCCTACCGGAGAGCAAGGAATCACAGGTGAACCCGGAATTACGGGCGCACAAGGTATTACCGGAGAACAAGGTCGCACAGGAAGTGTTGGTCCTATTGGTGCTACGGGCAGCCCCGGACCCACCGGAGAACCCGGACCTACCGGACCCGATGGAAATACCGGACCAGCCGGACCTCAAGGTGAAACCGGTGAAGCGGGACCGACAGGACCCACCGGAAGTATTGGTCCAACAGGTAGCCAAGGTGCTACGGGGGCGCAAGGAATTACGGGCGAAGTTGGTCCAACAGGTGGGACAGGTCCACAAGGAAGCCCCGGAAGCACAGGACCGACCGGAGCGCAAGGTATTACAGGTGAACCCGGAATTACAGGGGAACAAGGTCCAACCGGAAGTCAAGGTATCACGGGAGAAGCAGGTCCTACGGGTGGAACCGGACCGGTCGGACCCACAGGTGCTACGGGACCCGATGGACCAATTGGTGCCACAGGAGAACAGGGAATCACCGGCGAAGAAGGTCCCACAGGTCCAACGGGGCCACAGGGACAGACCGGTATTCAAGGTCCAACGGGCGTTCAAGGTCCCACAGGTGTTCAAGGAGTCCCCGGAGTTCCCGGAATCACAGGAAGTGAAGGTCCAACAGGTGAAAAAGGACCGACAGGAGCCGAAGGAAAGACCGGAGAACCGGGACCAACCGGACCGGAAGGACCACAAGGAGCGCAAGGAATAACAGGTTCCGCTGGACCGCAAGGACCAACAGGGGAACAAGGAATTACGGGTGAACAAGGAATTACGGGTCCTCAAGGAGAACAAGGTGTAACCGGAAGTGTTGGACCCACAGGAGCAACCGGACCACAGGGAGCGCAAGGTATCACCGGCGCACAGGGAATTACCGGTCCTCAAGGGGCGCAGGGAATCACCGGCGAGCAAGGTATCACAGGAGCGCAGGGTATAACAGGACCTCAAGGAGAACAAGGTGTAACCGGAAGTGTTGGTCCCACAGGAGCCACCGGCCCGCAGGGTCCGGATGGCGACCAAGGACCGACAGGAAGTATTGGTCCAACCGGAGCAACCGGACCTCAAGGAGCGCAGGGTGTGACCGGAGAACAAGGAATCACAGGTGAACAAGGGATTACAGGGCCGCAGGGAGGACAAGGACCCACAGGAAGTGTTGGTCCGACAGGGGCTACGGGTCCCCAAGGTCCACAGGGAACGACCGGAAGTGTTGGACCAACGGGTGCCACAGGGCCACAAGGTCCTCAAGGGGCGACAGGAGAACAGGGTCCAACCGGAGCAACAGGACCTCAAGGACCCATTGGAAATACGGGTGTCCAAGGAAGAACCGGAGAAGAAGGTCCTACGGGAGAACCCGGACCTACCGGACCGGAAGGACCACAAGGACTCACAGGAGTTTTGGGACCAACGGGACCCGAAGGCCCGCAAGGTATTACCGGAGAAAAGGGAATTACCGGAAGTGCTGGACCAGCAGGGCCTACCGGAAGTATTGGTCCAACAGGAAGCACAGGACCCGATGGACCACAGGCAGCGGGAAGCGGATTGTCTTGGAATGCCCGATGGGAAGGAGCCGTTCAATTAGGTGTGGGTGGTATTCCGATTGCTTATGGATTCGGGGCTACCGGTGTTCAAGCATGGAAGTGTCCATTTGATGGTGCATTATGGAGTGTTCAAGCGGCTCAAGACTCCGCCGCAGTTGCCGTTATTTTCCGAGATATTATCATTGATGGAGTGAGTTTATCCGGTTTAGGAGCCTTTACTGCAATTCCGTTAGGAGCCGATGCCGTAGCATATCAAGCCATTGGTGGTTATCCAATCCTTGAAAATAATAGCGTCACCGTGGAGTTTGAATCTCCGGGTAAAGCATTCGTCACCGTCAATATGATTTTCCAAAACATTACACCATGATAGAACCCAAAACATTACATAGAAAGAACAAGGAGAGAAAGATATGGCATACTATTTGCGAAGTGTTGGGTATCAATTTATTCCATATTCCACAAGCAGTAGCACCGGCTCCAATGC
>MDSW01164358.1_pt1 | contig 15755 bp, 20 predicted proteins | sample 811171 | NCBI WGS metagenome assembly MDSW01 (sample SAMN05326641, study PRJNA326480) | marine metagenome | isolation source: seawater | place: Atlantic Ocean: North West | collected 2012
ATAATAAAAATGATTTTGTATTGCTTCGTAAAAAAATTTATAATTTAGGCTATTCAAGGTTATTAGTTGAGTCAGGTCTTACTTTCTTAAATTATTTGCTGAAATACAAATTAATTAATGATTTATATATTTTTAAAAGTAATAATAAATTAGGTAAAAATGGAAAAAATAATGATACCTCAAGTTTTCTTAAGAAAATCCACCCAAAACTACTAACAATTAATTTGATTAATGATAAACTTTTTAAAAAAGAATTTTGATTATGTTTAATGGAATAATTTACAATACTGGAAGTGTTAAAGATATCAAAAAATACAAGAATAGCATTTATGTAGGTATTCAAACAAAGATTAGTTTCAATACCAAAGATATTGGATCATCGGTTTGTTGTGATGGAGTATGTTTAACAATTACTAAAATTAAAAAAGATATAATTTATTTTTATATTTCTTATGAAACATTAAAAAGATCAAATTTTAATAAAATCAAAATAAATCAAATTATTAATTTAGAAAAATCACTTATCTACGGCCAAAGTATTTCAGGTCATTTTACTCAAGGCCATGTTGACTCTACTGCAATTACACAAAAAATTAATATTGTTGATAATACTTGGGTAATAAGGTTACAAATTTTAGATAAAACCTTAAATAAATTTTTAACTGAAAAAGCGTCAATTGCCATTAATGGTGTCTCATTAACCATTTCTAAAATTTATAAAAATTTTTTTGAAATTAATGTTATTCCTCATACTCTAAAGCTTACAAATTTAAAGAAATTAAAACGCAATAGTATTGTAAATGTAGAATTAGATATATTGAGCAAATATATATACAAATATTCAAAATAAATGCCTAAAAATAAATTTTCAAAAATTTCTTCTATTATTCAGGATGCAAAAAAAGGAAAAATGTTCATCTTAGTCGATGATAAAAATAGGGAAAATGAAGGTGATCTAATAATCCCAGGCTCCAAATGCACCTCAAAAAATATAAACTTTATGGCTAAACATGGAAGAGGATTAATATGTTTAGCTCTAACAAAAAAACAAGTAGATAATTTGAAATTGCCTTTAATGTCATCGATTAACAAATCTAGGATGCAAACAGCTTTTACAGTTTCAATTGAGGCTAAGAAGGGAATTACAACTGGGATTTCTGCACAAGATAGAGCTAAAACAATTAAAACAGCGATTAATCCAAAAGTAAGAAAAAGTGAGATTGTTTCACCAGGTCATGTTTTTCCATTAGTAGCAAGAAACGGAGGTGTATTAGAAAGAGCTGGTCATACAGAAGCTTCGGTTGATATTTCAAAATTATCTAAGTTAAATCCAAGTTCAGTAATATGCGAAGTAATGAATGAAGATGGGAGAATGGCTAGATTAAATGACTTATTTAAATTTTCTAAAAAACATAAAATCAAACTAGCTTCTATTGAGGACTTGATTTCTTATCGTTTAAAATATGAAAAATTAATTAATCGTCATTCTTCAAAAATTATATATTTAAGAAAAATTGGAAAAGTTTTTATCTATAATTATAAAAATAAATTAGAAAATAATATCAATTTTGCAATTACAAAAGGTAAGTTTAATCAAAAAAAATCTGTACCCATAAGAGTATTATCAAGCAAAATTAGAAATAAAAATATATTACAAACTAATAGCGTAAAAAAATCCTTAAAAACAATGTGTAAATATAAGAATTTTTTGTTACTAATTATAAATAATAAAAATAATATTACGAAGAATAATAATATAAATACTTTAAGATATTACGGGATAGGTGCTCAGATAATAAAAGATCTTAATATTAAAAATATGATATTAATTTCAAGAAGTAAAAAAAAAATAATCGGACTTGAAGGATATGGTCTAAGAATTAAAAAACAGATAATAATAAAATGAAAAAAATTTTAATTGTTAATTCAAATTATTATAAAAATATCTCAAAAAATTTAGTAATAAGTGCTAGAAATGAGTTGATTAAAGCAAAACTCTCAACAAGTTTACTTGAAGTGCCTGGTGTTTACGAGATACCTGTCGCTATAAGAAAAAACATCAATAAATTTGATGGTTTCATTGCACTTGGTTGTGTTATTAAAGGTCAAACTCCCCATTTTGATTTTATATGCTTATCTATTTTTAATGCTATTCAAAATCTTTCAATTAATTTTAACAAACCTATTGGAAATGGTGTTATTACTGCGTTAAATATTAATCAGGCTCGTGCAAGAAGTATGAGATCATTAAATAAAAAACCAAATAAAGGGTCAGAAGCTGCAAACGCAGTCATATCTATTTTAAAAAATGGACCCAAAAAAATCTAAAAATTCTTCACCAAGAATAAAAGTAATCCAAAAAATTTATAACTCTGTAATGAACCCAGAGTCTGTTATAGAGTATCCCAAAAGTCAGTATAAAAAATTCATTAAAGATGTTGTGACTGGTACTTTAGAACGATCTGAACTAATAGAGGAAAAAATTAATTTACATTTAGATAATGATATAGATCTAAAGAAAACAGATAAGTTGCTTAAAATAATACTGTTTGCATCTATATTTGAACTAATGTTTAGACCCAATACTCCTAAAAAAGTTATAATAAATGAGTATTTGTTAGCATCGGAACGCTTTTTAGAGAAAATTCAAATAGGTTATTTAAACGCAATACTAGATAAAATAGCTAAAGTTTTAAGAAAAGATGAGCAAAAACTGTAATTTTTATAAGTTTAGCTTGCGTTTTTAATATTAATTTGGCATTTATGCGCTTTAAATCATGACAAACTATTTAGAATTACTTTATTTAATTACTTTTATCGGTGTTTTAGCTGTAGCTTATAGTTATTTATTATCTGGACAAATTATTTCATCAAGCGCTGGAAACGCAAAAATGCAAGAGATTGCAGAGGCCATTCAAATAGGCGCAAAGGCGTATTTAAATAGACAGTATAAAACTATAGCTATAGTAGGTATTTTAGTGCTCGGTATAGTAACTTATTTTTTTAGTTATTTAGTTGGTGTTGGATATTTTATTGGAGCTTTTTTATCGGGAGTTGCGGGTTATGTTGGGATGTTAATATCAGTAAAAGCCAATGTGCGTACTGCTGAGGCTGCTCGTCAAAGTTTACAATCTGGTTTAACAATAGCATTCAAGTCTGGGGCAATTACAGGTTTACTAGTTGCTGGTTTAGCTTTATTGGCAATCACTTTTTATTATATAGTTTTAATAAATTTAAATGTAGATAACAGAGAAATAATTAATGCTTTAGTAGCCTTAGGATTTGGTGCCTCACTAATTTCAATTTTTGCCAGACTTGGAGGTGGAATTTTTACAAAAGGAGCTGACGTAGGTGCAGATTTAGTAGGTAAAGTAGAGGCGGGAATACCTGAAGATGACCCAAGAAATCCTGCAGTAATCGCAGATAATGTGGGGGATAACGTTGGTGATTGTGCTGGGATGGCTGCAGATTTATTTGAAACTTATGCAGTTACTATTGTAGCAACAATGGTTTTAGCATCAATTTTTTCTCCTCAAGATTATAATTTAATGATTTACCCATTAGCGATTGGCGGAGCGTGTATCATTACCTCGATCATTGGAACTTGGTTTGTAAAATTAGGAAAAAGTAAAAATATTATGGGTGCTTTATATAAAGGTTTTATCGTAACTGCTATAGCATCTTTAATCATTATGTATCCAGTTACAAATTCAGTTGTGGGAATTAATATTACTTACAATAATAACGCTGGAGCAATATTTTCTGGTTTAGATTTATATATTTGTGGCGTTGTAGGATTTATAATTACTGGATTATTAATTTGGGTAACGGAATACTACACTGGGACAAATTATAGACCAGTTAAAACTGTTGCAAAGTCATCAACAACTGGCCATGGAACTAATGTAATTCAAGGTCTTGCTATTTCAATGGAGGCTACAGCTATTCCAGCTTTGATAATTGTTGCTGGTATTTTATACACAAATAGTCTGGCTGGATTATTCGGTATCGCAATAGCAGTTACTTCTATGTTAGCGCTCACAGGTATGGTGGTTGCGTTGGATGCTTATGGACCAGTGACGGATAACGCAGGCGGTATAGCAGAAATGTCTAAACTTCCAAAAAATGTGAGAAAAACTACTGATGCTTTAGACGCTGTTGGAAATACAACTAAAGCTGTAACAAAAGGGTATGCAATTGGTTCTGCCGGATTAGGCGCGTTAGTATTATTTGCAGCTTATACTGAAGATATTAAATATTTTTCAAAAGTAAAAGGGTCTGTATTAGAAGGAGTTAACGTTACTTTTGATTTATCAAATCCATTTGTTGTAGCAGGTTTATTAATTGGAGGTATGCTTCCTTATCTTTTTGGTTCTATGGGTATGCAAGCTGTAGGAAGAGCAGGCGGTGCAGTAGTAATTGAAGTTAGGAGACAATTCAAAAAAATACCGGGAATAATGAAAGGAAAAAGAAAACCTGATTATGGAAGATTAGTGGATTTACTTACAAAAGCAGCCATAAAAGAGATGATTGTTCCGTCTTTATTACCAGTTTTATCTCCAGTTATTCTTTATTTTATTATTCTTCAAATTGCAGGAATCGAAGCTGCGCTATCATCATTAGGAGCTATGTTACTAGGTGTAATTATAACTGGATTATTTGTTGCAGTATCAATGACAGCCGGAGGAGGCGCATGGGATAATGCAAAAAAATATATTGAAGACGGTAATTTTGGTGGAAAAGGTTCAGAAGCTCACAAATCTGCCGTTACCGGTGACACAGTTGGAGACCCATACAAAGATACAGCAGGTCCAGCTGTAAACCCAATGATAAAAATTACGAATATAGTAGCGTTATTACTTTTAGCAGTAATCGCTCACTAGTTTTTTTTACGATTTCCGTACATTTTTTGTTTTATACTTTGTAGAAAAGATTGAACAAAACTCTTCTGAGAAAGATCATTTTCGGTGATTTTATCTGAGAATTCAATTTTATTGATCTCTTCTTTTGTAATAAATTTTTTGTTATCTAAAATTCCATATTTATTAAAATTTAGAACTAATACATTATTCTCTTTTAACTTGTGCCTACCTAATTTATGGAACTTGCCTTTTGTTAGGACTCTCTCCAGGTAAATCCAACTATTTTGATCCAGATCATCTTTAATTTGTGGTTGTCCTATAATTTTAATTACATCATTTTTATTTGATTTATTGACAATTAATTTATTAGCTCTATTTTCAAGAAATGCTATTCCATGAGATTTATTAGGATCTTGTAATTGACATCCCAATAAAATAGTTATTAAAAATACTATTAATAAATGTTTATAAACAAACGACATAATTCTGATCTTTATAATATATTATTAATTTTGTCTCGAAATATATTTTTTTACAAAGATTTATCTTTAAAAGACTCTTTTGAAACAAGAGTTTTTTTAATGTTTATTCACTATTCAATTATATTAATAGTTTTTAAATCAAAAAATTTAAAAGTAGATCAAGAGAATTATAATCACTTATTTAATTGTATAGAAAACAACTTAAGAGAGCTGGGTTTTGGTGACGTATCAGTTAATAAAAAAATGAAAGATCTTAATAAAATATTATATGATATCCTTTTAAAATTAAATCTTAATAAAAGTGGTTTTAAGCTAAATCAAGAATTAATAGGCAAATATTTTAACAATTTTACCTCTAATAATGAAAAATGGGATAAATGCAAAGACTACTTTGAAGGATTTTATAAATTTTGTTTTGATATGGATCCAGAAAATATGTTAAAAGACCTAAACAAATATAAATTTTAAATAATGGCTGTACCAAAAAGAAAAACATCTGTATCAAAAAAACGAATGAGGAGATCTCATCATAAATTGTCTTCGGTAAATATTATTGAAGATAAAAAAAGTGGTGAATATAAACTTTCTCACCACATAGATCTCAAGTCTGGTTATTACAACGGAAAAAAAATTCTAGATATTTAATTCAATTATTATGTCAAAAAAAATTTCTATTGCAATTGATGCAATGGGTGGCGACAATTCTCCCGATAAAACTATAGAAGGAGTAAAAATTTTTTTGAGTCATAAAAAAAAAAATAATGACTTTATTCTTAATCTTTTTGGCAATGAAGAAATTATCAATTCAAAATTAAAAAAATATAAGGTTAATTCAAATTTGATTAAAGTTATTAATTCAAACAAAGTCGTATCTGATGAAGAAGCTCCGTTAACAGCTGTTAAGAATTCAAAAAATACAAGTATGTGGGATTGCATTCAACATCAACTAGAGGGAAAATCTGATATAAGTTTATCAGCAGGTAACACGGGCGTTTTACTGGTTATATCTAGAATGATTTTAAAAATGATGAATGAAGTTAGTAAACCAGCTTTAGCAGGTTTATGGCCAAACAAAAATGGAATGAATGTAGTTATGGATCTTGGTGCCAATATTGAGTGTAACGAACAAAATCTTGTTGATTTTGCAGAATTAGGTTCTGCGCTTTACAAATCTTTATTTCCTGAAGATAAACCTAAAGTATCTTTATTAAATGTTGGATCTGAAGAAATTAAAGGAACAGAAATGTTAAAAAAAGCATCACAAAAATTAAAAGATCTTTCAAATGACGACAACTTTATTTACAATGGATATATCGAAGGAAATAATATTATGAGTGGAGACTCTAATGTTATAATAACTGATGGCTTCACTGGAAACATTGCTTTAAAAACTGCTGAAGGAACTGCTAAATTTATTACAAAAAATTTAAAAACATCATTAAATATATTATCACTCTTATTTTCTTTTTTTTCTCTCAAAAAATTTAAAGATAAACTAGATCCTCGAAAATATAATGGTGCTATTTTTTTAGGCTTAAATGGTCCTGTTGTTAAAAGTCATGGTGGTATAGATGCCATTGGTTTCTACTATTCAATAGATCTATGTTATAAAATCGTTAAAGGTAATTTGATTTCACAAATAAAAAAAAATTTAAAAAATATTAATAATGTTTAAAAAGACAATTAATAAACTTCATCTTTCATTTAATTTAAGTAAAGAGCTGGGATACTCTATAAATTTATCAAAAAAAATAATTGATGATTTAATTGATATAATTATTCAAAATATAAAAGATGATAACTTTAATTTGAAAAATATTGGTAAGTTTAAGATAATTCAAAAAAAAGAAAGAATAGGCAGAAACCCTAAAACTAAAGAGAAATTTCTAATTTCTTCAAGAAAATCATTAAGTTTTACACCATCAAAAAATTTAAAGATCGACTTAGATGAAATAAAATGGATAAATTAATAAGTATTTCAAAACTCTCTAAAATATTAAATTTAGTAGACCCATTAACAAAAAAACCTTTGAATCATACATTAAGATATTGGGAAAGAGAATTTAAAGAGATTAAACCTAAGAAGATAAATAACCGGAGATATTACAACTCTAAACAAGTTGAAATTATTAAAATGATAAATTTTTTAATCAAAAACAAAGGAATGACGATCTCTGGTGTAAAAAAATTGATAAACTCTAATACAAATAAACTTGACGTTAACGATAACTATAGTTTAAAAGCTGATTATTATAAAAATTTAATTAAATCGAAAAGTAAGAAAATATTAGATAAAATAAATAAAATTAAATCTTATGGCAAAAAAAACTCATCTTAAAGTTCGTCTAGTTCCTGAAAGCAATCCTGATAGTAAATTTATTTATTACGCAAAAAAACCTACAAAAGGTGAAAAAGCAAAAGATAAACTTAAACTTAAAAAGTATAATCCTAATACACGCAAACATGAAATTTTTATTGAAAAAAAATTACCACCGCATAGTAAATAATTATTTTTTTTTAAAATTTCTAAATTCATAATCAATAAAAGCATTAATCATATTTTTCCATATTCTATTTGTTACTATCGTATCTATTTTCTTTCTCTTTGATTTTTTGGAAATATTTTTTAAAATTATTGCTATCCTCTTTTTATCTACGATATCTTTCTTAAATTTTTTATTTTTGATAACTAAATCTACAAGTTTTGATCGTTTTTTGATTATATCTAATAATTGATTATCTAATTTATCTAATTTTTTTCTTATTTTAACTATATTCTTATTTACCATAGCGACAATTTAAAGTTTTAGAATAATTATTTAAATATATATTATAAAATATGTATCCAAACGAGAAAAAAATAAATAGATTATTTCAATATTGGTTAATTACATCTTTAATTTTAGTCTTTTTTATAATTATAGTTGGTGGCTTAACAAGATTAACTAATTCAGGCCTTTCAATTACCGAGTGGGAATTGTTTAATGGAATTCTTCCGCCATTAAATGATATAACTTGGTCTTATTATTTTGATCAATATAAATTAATTCCCCAATATAAAATATTAAATTTTGACATGAGTATTGATGAATTTAAAATCATATTTTATTGGGAATATTTTCATAGAATTTTAGCAAGGTTGATAGGTTTATTTTTTTTATTACCACTAATTTATTTTTATTTTTCTAAAAAAATTGAAACCAAATACTTAAATTACTGCTATCTTATTTTTATTTTGATACTTATCCAAGGAGTCATAGGATGGTACATGGTTAAAAGCGGTTTAGTAAACAATGTAACAGTAAGCCACTATAGATTGTCTATACATTTATCAATAGCTATAATAATTATCTCTTCAATATTTTGGTTAATTAAAAATATAAGTTCTGGTAAAAATAAAATTTTTTTTAAATTTTCTAAAAATAATTCTCCTTACTTAATTCTTATTTTAATGATTTTTGTTCAAATTATAATGGGTGCTTTTGTTTCTGGATTAGATGCAGGTCGTATATATCAAACATGGCCATTGATGGGTAATTCTTTTTTTCCTAACGATTTAGTTTACAAAGATCTTGTAAATTTCGAAAGTCATTCACTTGTGCAGTTTTACCACCGAAGTTTAGCTTATGTTATTTGTCTATATATACTTTTTCTTGCTGTAAATATTTATAAGAAAAAAATAATATCCTTATATAATCCTTTAAAAATATTACTTTTATTTTTATTTTTGCAAATAATATTGGGCATTTCTACTTTAGTTAGTGGTTTAAATATTTTTTTAGCTTCTATACATCAAATAACAAGTGTCTTATTGGTTTTTAGTGCAATAAACTTATACTTTTTAAGAGCAAAATAAATTGACTTTAATAGACATTCTTTGTATTTATCGCCCATTATAATGACACCGTTTATTAAAAAAAAAGAAATTAAAAAAGATTGGTATATAATAAATGCGCAGAATGCTGCTGTTGGAAGATTAGCCGCATTTATATCCAAGGTTTTGAGAGGAAAGAATAAATCTACATATAATCCGCATATTGATAATGGAGATTTTGTAGTAGTAACAAATATTGACAAAATCAAGTTTACAGGAAAAAAATTTACGAATAAAAAATATTATAAACACACAGGTCATCCAGGAGGAATAAAAGAGACAACTCCTTTTACGTTAAAAGAAAAAAATAATTCCGAAAAAATTCTAAAACTTGCAGTCAAAAGAATGTTGCCAGGAGGACCACTTGCTAAAAAACAATTAACAAAATTAAAAATCTATAATGGCGATAAACACCCTCATGAATTGCAAAAACCAAAGCTTATTGAGTTTGAAAAATTAAATAAAAAAAATCATATCAAATAATGAGTCAATCTAATCAGTCATTAGTAAAAAAAAACAAGATTAAGCTAGATTTTAGAGATAGCAAATATGCAACGGGTAGAAGAAAAAGATCTATCGCTAAGGTTTGGGTAAAAAAAGGTTCGGGCAACATTCATGTAAATGGCCTTAAGATGAACGATTATTTTAAAAGGCCAGTGCACCAAATTATTGTCACTAGACCTTTAGAAATATCTGAAGTAGCTACAAGTTATGACGTTAAATGTTCTGTAAAAGGTGGAGGGTTATCAGGCCAAGCTGGCGCTATTATTTTGGGGATATCAAAAGCTTTAATAGCACATGATGAAAATTTAAAGAAAAATTTAAAAAAAGATAAACTTACCACAAGAGACTCAAGAGTAGTTGAACGTAAAAAATACGGTCACAGAAAAGCTCGAAGAAGCTTTCAGTTTTCTAAAAGATAATCATTTAAATTTAACTATTACTAAAGACGATGATATAAGAAATTATGTTGAAGCATAATAAAATAAATATAGCCGTGATTGGTGCTACTGGATATACAGGTTTGGACCTAGTTTATATGTTGTCTAAACATCCAAAAGTGAAAATTAAATATCTGTGTGCTACAAAAAATCTTGGTAAAAAAATTAGTATTTTTGACAGCAGAATTAAAAAAAAACTTCCCTCAATAAGTTCTGTTAAAAAAATTGATTGGAATGAAATAGATCTAGTTTTTCTTTCACTACCTAACGGTGAAGCGCATAAAATAATTAAGAAATATTACTATAAAAATAGTAGATTAAAATTTATAGATTTATCAGCAGATTTTAGAATATCAAATCCGATAATTTATAAAAAAAATTACAAATTAAAACATAAAGCAATTAAATTCATTAAAAAATCTTTGTATTCAATTCCAGAATTTACAAAAAAAAATATTAAAAATTTTAGGATAATTTCAAATCCTGGATGTTATCCTACATCAATTCAGATTCCATTAATTCCGTTAATAAATAAAAATTTGATTAAAACGGATAATATCACAATTGACTCAAAATCAGGTTATTCTGGAGCTGGAAAAAATTTAGAAAAAAAATTTTCCCATAAAAATTTATATGCATCTACTCATGCATATAGCACTAAAAATCACAGACATATTTGTGAAATAGATGAACAATTTATGAAATTTACAAAAAAAAAAATAAATTTTACATTTAATCCTTATTTATTGCCTACATTTAGAGGCATTTTAACTTCAATTTATGTTCATGCGAAAAAAGATAAGTCAGCTAAGCTATTGAGAAACTATCTAATCAAATTTTACAAAAAGTCAAAATTTATAAAAATTTTAAAATTAAATTCTCCAATCGGATCTGGAAACGTTTTAAACACAAATAATTGTGAAATTTCTATTTGTGAAACAAGAATAAAAAATAAATTAATAATATTTTCAGCTATTGATAATTTAGTAAAAGGGGCATCAGGGCAGGCAATCCAAAATATGAATTATTTATATAAATTTTCTGAAAAATTAGGATTATGATAAAGATTATTTTTCCACTTTTGCTCATTTTATTATTAACAAACTGTGGCAAACCTAAATCTGTTTTAGTCTGTGGTGATCACGTATGCATAAACAAATCAGAAGCAGAGCAATATTTTGAAGAAAACCTTTCCATAGAAGTCAAAATAATTAAAAAAAAGAAAAAAAAGGAATTTGATTTAGTTGAATTAAATTTAAAAAAAGACAATTTAGGAAATAGAAAAATTAGTGTTTCATCAAAACAGTCAACAAAGAAAAATTTAAAAATTCTATCTGCTGAAGAAATAAACAAAATAAAAAAAAATATTAAAACTAAGAAGAATAATAGAGAAGTAGCAAAACAAATTATTAATCAAGATAAAGAAAAAAAAGCAATATATAAAAATTCAGATCAAAAGAATAACAAAATTACAAAAATTAATGTGAATAATAAAAGAAAGGATATCGTTGATGTTTGTACAATTTTAGAAAAATGTAGTATTGATGAAATATCAAGATATTTACTTAAACAAGGAAAAAAGAAAAAATTTCCTGATATAACAAAAAGACAATAAAAATGAGAAAGTTAAATATTGCAATAATAGGTCTTGGAAATATTGGAAGTTATTTATTTAAATTTTTGAACGATAATAGAAAAATTCTTACAGAAAAAAATAATTGCATGCCAATAATTAAATATGTCTCTGCTAAAAACAAAAAAAGAAAAAGAGGTATTAAAATTAAAAAAGACCAATGGTTAAATAATTATCTTGATGCTACAAAATTAGGCGATGTGGATCTTATTGTTGAATTAATTGGTGGCGCAGAAGGTCCGGCAAAGAAATTAGTCTTCAATGCTCTTAAAAATAGGAAACACGTTGTTACAGCCAATAAAGCATTAATTGCAAAATATGGAGATCAATTAGCTAAAATAGCTGAAAGAAATAAAGTAAATTTAGAATTTGAAGCATCAGTATGTGGAGGAGTGCCAATTATAAGATCTTTAAAAGAGGGATTAATTGCAAACAAAATTTCAAAGATTTATGGAATATTTAATGGTACCTCAAATTACATACTTTCAACAATGGATAAAAAAAATAAAAGTTTTGAGGAAGTATTGTCTGATGCAAAAAAATTTGGTTATGCAGAAACTGACCCATCTGCTGATTTGAATGGTAACGATGTAGCGTCTAAATTAAAAATTCTTTCATCATTATGTTTTAGCTCATTTCTAAATAATAATATTTTTGTAGAGGGAATTAACAATATTGATAAAACAGACATAGATAATTCAAACAAACTTGGCTATAAAATAAAATTATTAGGTTTTGCAGAATTGATTAATAATAAAATTTATCAAAGAGTTCATCCTACTTTAATTAAAAAAGAATCTTACGTTGCAGGTGTAGATGGAGTCTTGAATGCGGTTATAGTTAATGGCAAACCAGTAGGTAAAAGTATTATACAAGGTGAAGGAGCTGGTGCAGCCGCTACCACATCTGCGTTAGTCTCAGATATTTCTTCAATTTCAAGAGGAAATATTAAATTTCCTTTTTCTTTATCTTCAAAAGAGAGAAAAAAACTTATATTTAAAAATATCACAGGTAGATTTTTTTCAGCTTACTTAAGGTTTGAAGTAACTGATAAACCAGGAGTTTTATCAAATATAACAAAAATTTTTTCAAAAAATAAAGTATCAATAAAAAGACTCTTACAAAATCCTAATAAGAATAAAAAGATTTCCTCAATTATAATTGTTACACACAATTCTATGGATAAATATTTAAATAAAACTCTTAAAGAGGTATCTAGGAAACAATTTATTAAAAGTAAACCAAAATTAATACGTATAGATGAGTCCTAATGGCAATAGACAAAAAATTTTTAAATCTATTCACTAAAGTAACTGAGAAAGCTGCAATAGGTGCGTCTAAATTTATTGGAAAAAAGGATAAAATTGCAGCTGATAAAGGCGCTGTGGATCCAATGAGAAGAGAATTAAACAAGATAAATATGGAGGGAACCGTTGTTATTGGAGAGGGTGAGATGGATGAGGCCCCAATGCTCTATATTGGAGAAAAACTTGGTACACTAAATGGTCCAAAGTTTGATATCGCTGTAGATCCACTTGAAGGAACAAAATTTACTGCAAATGGTGAACCAAATGCATTTTCTGTTTTAGCAATTTCAGAGCAAGGTGGTTTGTTATCAGCTCCAGATACTTATATGAAAAAAATTGTTATTGGATCAAACCTACCTAAAAATCTAATGGATATAGATAATGGTGTAGAAAAAAATATAAAATTATTGGCAGAAGCAAAGAATAAAAAAGTTTCAGAAATTAATGCTTGTGTTCTTAAAAGACCAAGACATGAAGAAATAATTAAAACACTTAATAATTTAAATGTGAAAATTAATTATATTACAGATGGAGATATAGCTGGAGCTTTAAGTGTTATAGGTGATGATCCAAAAAATGATATTTATTACAGTACAGGTGGTGCACCAGAGGGCGTTGTAGTAGCTGCAGCACTTTCTTGTTATGGAGGTCAAATTCAAGGAAAATTAGTTTTAAATGAACAAGAAAAAATAAGAGCAAAAAAACTCGGTATTATAGATTTTGAAAAAAAATATAATATTGATGATATGGTAAAAGGGGATGTAATTTTTTGCGCAACTGGTGTTACTTCCGGTGATTTGGCAGATGGAGTTAAAGATTTAGGCAATGAATTTGAAGTTAATACATTCATATTACATAAAAGTCAAAAAATTATAAAATCTGTAACAAACATCTATAATAAATGAACTCACTTTCTGTTAGTGGTAAAAATTGGGTGCTTAAGAAATATAGTGAGGAAAAAACTACCTTTTTAAAAGAAAATTTTTCATTAGACGAAATAACTTCAAAACTTCTTTCTATAAGAAAGATTAATAATGATGAAGTAAGTTCATTTTTAAACCCATCAATTAAAAATTTCTTACCGAACCCTTATAATCTAATTGATATGGAAAAATCAACAATAAGAACATCTAATGCTATTTATTCAAAAGAAAAATTAGGAATATTTGGTGATTATGATGTAGATGGAGCTACCTCTACAGCTCTATTAGGAAATTACTTTTCAGAATTAAATTTAAAGTATGAAACCTATATTCCAGATCGTAAAAAAGACGGATATGGTCCAAGTATTAAAAGTTTTAAAGAATTAATAGATAAAAAAGTTAAAATAATTTTTACTGTAGACTGTGGCACCTTGTCTTTTGATGCAATTAATTATGCTAAAGAAAATAATGTTGATGTAATTGTTTTAGATCATCATCAATCCGAAATTAATTTACCAAAAGCATTTTCGATTGTTAATCCAAATCGATTAGACGATAAATCAAAATTGCAGTATTTGTGTGCCGCTGGTGTCTCTTTTATGTTTTTAGTATCATTAAATAGAGAACTAAGAAATAAAAATTGGTTTAATAAAAACAATATTAGTGAGCCAAATTTAATTGATTATCTTGATTTAGTTTCACTTGGAACAGTTTGCGATGTTGTTCCTTTAATTGGATTAAATAGGGCAATAGTTAAACAAGGTTTAAAGGTTTTTAAATCAAAAAAAAATTTAGGCTTAAAAACTTTATTAGACATTTGTAAAATCGATTCTAGTCCTTCAATTTATCATCTAGGATATTTAATTGGACCAAGAATAAATGCTGGCGGTAGAGTAGGAAAATGCTCACATGGGGTAAATTTATTATTAAACAAAGATCCTAAGAACTCTTTCCAACTAGCATGTGAATTAGATCAATATAATAAAGAAAGACAAATTCTTGAAAAAGATCTTTTAAAAACAATTTTAAATGAGTCAAAAAATTTTTTAAATGAACCAGTATTGATTTTAAGTGGAAAAAATTGGCATGAGGGAGTAATTGGTATTGTTGCTGCTAGATTGAAAGATAAATTCAATAAACCGGTAATATTAATTTCTTTAGATGGTAATTTAGGAAAAGCTTCAGCACGATCAATAGTTGGTTTTGATATTGGTTCAGTTATCATTGCAGCTACCCAAGAAAAAATTTTATTGAAGGGAGGTGGTCATAAAATGGCTGGAGGTTTTTCAATCAAATATGAAAATATAGATATGTTTAAAGATTTTGTTTTTAAAAAATTTAGAGGAATAAATGAAAATTTAAAAAGTGAGAAACCATTATTTTTAGATAGTATTATCGCACCGTCAGCTGTAAATTTAGAATTTTATAATAAAGTTGCGCTGCTGTCTCCATTCGGTTCAGGTAATCCAGAGCCAAAATTTATAATTGAAGATGTAAAAACAATTAATGGTAAAATTGTTGGTGAGAAACACATAAAATCAGTTTTGATTGGTCAAGATGGTTCAACAATAAAATCTATAGCTTTTAATGCGACAGATAATGTCCTTGGAGGGTATCTCTTAAAAAAGAATAATAAATCATTTAATATTGCCGGAAAATTATCCCTAAATGAGTGGAAAGGGCAATCAAATGTGGAGTTTATTATCGATGATATTTCTGTTAATAAGACTTTC
>MDSW01046452.1_pt1 | contig 15751 bp, 16 predicted proteins | sample 811171 | NCBI WGS metagenome assembly MDSW01 (sample SAMN05326641, study PRJNA326480) | marine metagenome | isolation source: seawater | place: Atlantic Ocean: North West | collected 2012
GATTTCCTTCTAAGCAAAGGGCTTTTACTCGCTGTTAAAAACAAAGAGTATGAATTATTAGAGATCATGAGCAATGCTGTGCAAGACATGAGCGAAGGAGAGCTTTTACAAATTGAAAAAGCTAGAAAACTAGATATTAACGAAGAAATATATTTTACAATCATTCGAAAAAAAACAGCAACGTTAATTGCTGCCTGCTGTGAAAGTGGAGCAAGCTCAGCTAATCAAAAAAATGAAATCGTAGAAAAAATGAGGCTATTTGGTGAAAATGCAGGAATTGCCTTTCAAATTAAAGATGATCTATTTGACTATACAGAAAGTAATCTACTAGGAAAACCAACTGGCATAGACATACGAGAAAAAAAAATGACACTTCCATTAATTTACACTCTTAATGTTGTTGACAAGAAATTGAAAAATTACATCATAGATGTCATAAAAAACCACAATAAAAACAAGAAAAAAATTGCGGAAGTGATCACCCTAGTCAAAAAACATGGAGGTCTTGAATACTCACAAAAAGTAATGCTAAGGTATTATAAGGATGCGATAAAAATACTTGAAAACTTTGAAGATAATGACTCGAAAAAATCCTTGGGGCTATTATTAAAATACGTAATAAGCAGAAAAAAATGATTCCTCAAGAAACTATAGATAAAATTTTTGAAACAGTTCAGATACAAGAAGTCGTGAGTGATTTTGTTGAATTAAAAAAAGCTGGTGCTAATTATAAAGGACGTTGTCCATTTCATAATGAGAAAACACCCTCTTTTGTTGTATCCCCAACAAAGGGTATTTATAAATGCTTTGGATGCGGAAAAGGAGGCAACAGTATAATGTTTTTACAAGAACTACAATCAATCACATATCCGGAAGCGTTAAGATATGTTGCTGAAAAATATAATATTGAAATTATTGAAGAAAAACTTACTGCTGAGGAGGAAACTAAACAGTCGGAAAAAGAAAGTTTATTTATTGCAACAAAATTTGCTAGTAACTACTTTCAAGATATTCTGTGGAATACAGAAGAAGGGAAACTAGTTGGATTAAGTTATTTTAAAGAACGAGGCTTTTCAGAAGAAATAATCAAAAAATTCAAGCTTGGATACAGTCCTAAAAAACAAAATTCATTTGAAGACTCTGCATTAAAAGCTGGATATGACAAAAAAGTCTTAATCTCTTCTAGTCTTATTGGAGAAAATTCGCAAGGAAAGACATATGATAAATTCCGTGATAGGGTTATCTTCCCAATACATTCATATTCAGGAAAAGAAGTAGGATTTGGTGCGCGAGCTTTTAATGCTGAAGCAAAAGCAAAATATCTAAACTCAGGGGAGTCTTTAATTTATGACAAGTCAAAGGTTTTATACGGACTATATGCCTCAAAACAAGCAATAAGCAAATCAAACAAATGTTATGTTGTAGAAGGTTATACAGATGTAATATCAATGCATCAAAATGGCATTGAAAATGTAATTTCTGCCTCAGGAACAGCACTATCCATTTATCAAATTCAACTTATTAAACGCTCAACAAATAATATTGTTTTATTGTTTGATCGAGATCAAGCAGGAGAGAAGGCTGTAATCAGATCTATAAATCTTTGCTTAAAAGTAGAAATGAATGTAAAGGTTGTTTCATTTCCCGAAGGAGAAGACCCTGATTCATACTCAAAAAAGCTTACCACTAAATCATTTCAAGAATACCTAGATAAATCTGCAGTTAATTTTGTTGACTATCTTATTTGGACCTATAAGCTAAAAGAAGAAAAAGATGCAGAAAAAATTATCGAAATAAAAAAGAAAATTATTTTTAGTATTTCTGAAATGCCGGATATCTTCAATAGAGAAGAGTATTGTAAAATTTACCACGGCAAGCTCGGTCTTTCTGAAGAGGCCCTTTTGCAGCAAGTGAGTAGGGCAAGAGCAAAAGACAATTCCTCTTCAGAAAGGAAATGGCAACCTAAGAAAGAGGAGACACAATCAAAAAACACTAAAAAAAACACTTTAACAGAACAATTAAAAAGTCAAGAAAAAGAAGTTTTACGACTTTTAATTAACTATGGGAATGAACGCTTTATAAACATGGAAAAAGAAGAAGAAAGTGTTGCTGGAATGATAATTAGTGAATTATATCAAGACGAGATTAAATTCTCGGTACCTCAGCATCAAAATTTATATCTTGAAATTATTCAACTTATTAAAGATACTGCAAAGATTGATGTTCAAAAATTAATTACTCATTCAAATAAAGAAATTAGCAAACAAACTATTGACTTGGTTGCTCAAGCTCATTATATAAGCAGAAACTGGAAAGACCAACATAATATCATTACTGGCAGAGAAGATGAAAAAATGCAAAAAACAACTGAAAAAGCAATTCTATCTCTAAAAAGAGGTATAGTCGCTGTACAAATATCAACAATACAAAAAAAATTAAAAGCCGACCCTAATGATCAGAAGGGCATAAAAAAACTAACTGACTTAACAAAAATAAAAACTGAAATATCAAAATTACTAGGAAGAAACGTGGGTTAACACAAGCCTCTTTTCCCGTTGTGCTAACAAATAATCTTATATCATCCCTAGACAGAACTCTTAATATCCCTTAGCAATAATTGTAGCGTTTTATTTCCCTTCCATTCATTTTCTTGAATAGAGTAACATATGTCAAAAAATTTATCTCTTTGAATATTTTCTAAAAAATCTCCCATCCCAAAGCCGATTCCCTTAATATTTTGTTTCTTAGATTGTAAGCTAACCTGTAAGTGCTGGCTTTCATTTCCTATATTTCTAGAAAAACCGCTATCGCGAACACCCTTGCTTATAAAAACTGGCAGCAAATTAAGCGGCCCAAAAGGAGAAAATTGTTTTATTATTCGAAATAACTTTTCGTTTATATGATTAATATTAATCTCCATATCTACTTCAATTTTGGGGATGGTCTGGTCGTTCGTTATTTTTTTAGAAACAGCTATTTCAAATGCATCTATAAAAGCCTGAATATTTTCTTTTTTAATGCTTAAACCAGCAGCATACTTGTGTCCTCCAAATTTATCACATAAATATGAACACTCTGAAAGCGCCTGATACAAATCAAACTCATGAACAGATCGAGCAGATCCTATTAGCATTCCATCTTTTTCTGCAAGCACAACAGTTGGCTTATAATAAACTTCTATTAAACGAGATGCAACAATCCCCAGCACTCCTTTATGCCATTTTTCACTAAAAACAACTATGGACTTTTTGTTGTCGTCAACCATTTGAATAGCTTCCCTTGTAATACTTTGATCTAATTCCTTTCTAATTCTGTTGTTTTCTTCTATTACAAAAGCAAGTGATTTTGCATTTTCATAATCTGCTTCTACCAAAATTTCAACTGCTTTTTTAGCATGGTCTATTCTGCCTGCTGCATTTATTCTTGGTGCAATCCCAAAAATCATATCTGACATAGAGTACTCTTTCTTGTTAGAAGCTGCATTCATTAAAACTTGTAAACCAACTCTTGGTTTTGAATTGATTTTTTTCAAACCATAAAATGCTAAAACTCTATTCTCTCCAGTCATAGGAACAATATCTGCACCTATGCTTACTGCAACTAAATCTAAATACTCTATTATCTCATCAAAAGGAATATTATTATTTAAAGAATATGCTTGTATCAATTTAAATCCTACGCCGCAACCGGATAGGTCTTTATATGGATAATTACACCTGAATTGCTTAGGGTTTAAAACTGCAACCGCATTTGGAATTTTATCTGACGGATTATGATGGTCGCATATAATAAAATCCACGCCCTTTTTATTTGCATAATTAATTTGTTCAACAGCTCTAATTCCACAATCTAGAGCTATTATCAATGAGAAGTTTTTTTTACTTGCATAATCAATCCCTTTTAATGAAACTCCATACCCCTCATCTTCTCTAGAAGGAATATAGTACTCAACATTTTGGTTGTATTTTTTTAAAAATAAATACATCATAGCAACAGATGTCGTTCCATCAACATCATAATCTCCATAAACTAAAATATTTTGATTTTTCTTAATTGCTATTTCAATCCTTGTAACGGCTTCTTTCATGCCTTTCATTAGAAAAGGATTATGTAAATGAGATAGCTCTGGTCTAAAAAAAAGTTTCGCTTCGTTAAATGTTTTAATCCCCCTTAAAACCAAAAGATTAGCTATAATTTTACTAACGCCCAGGTCCTTTGCAAGGGATGCAACAATCATATTGTTAACTTTTCTTACTTCCCAGTTCTTATCCATTTATCTCATTATTTTTGTTTGAGTAAGTATAGAATACTTATGAATAAGTTCGAAAATCTCTGCTACCATTTGATTATCTAATTGCAAATCATTTGCAATTGAAGTCCTTGTTTTCAATATTTCAAACCATCTTTCAATTTGAAAAATAGTCAGCCTATTCTTGTTTTTAAAATTAGCAATCATTTCAACAATTTTTTTTCTATCATTTAGTAGGGCTATAATATGATGGTCTAACAAATCAATCTGGCTTCTGAATTCCGAAAGTTTCACTTTGAAAACCTCATCTCTTAATTTAGAGTCTCTATAAACTAAATTGTTCAAAATGCTAGTTAACTCTTTCGGTGTTACCTGCTGTTCAGAATCGCTTAAAGCATTCAAAGGGTCGCTATGTGTCTCTACCATTAATCCATCCAAATTAATATCCATTGCTGTTTGAGAAACATCTTCAATTAACGATGCCCTTCCAGATATGTGTGAAGGATCACAAATAATAGGCAAATTATGAACTTCTTTTCTTAATTTAATTGGCATTTCCCACTTAGGATCATTTCTAAAGGCAGAGTCTTTATAGCTAAAAAACCCTCTATGAATAGCTGCAAGCTGATGAATACCACGCTTATTTAATCGTTCTAATGCTCCAATCCATAATCCTATTTCTGGATGAATTGGATTCTTCACAAACACAGGAATATCTACACCTCTAAGAGCATCAGCAATTTCTTGCACATAAAAAGGATTTACTGTAGTCCGCGCTCCTATCCATAGCATATCAACACCGTGTGACAAACAAAGCTCCACATGATTTGCATTTGCAACCTCAGTTATAACTTTTAACCCTGTTTCTAGCTGTACTTTTTTCAACCATTTTAGAGCGGCTTCTCCCGCTCCAGAAAATGAGCCTGGACTTGTTCTTGGCTTCCAAACTCCAACTCTAAAAGCATTAACAACTCCTTTTATTTCATGTGCAACTCTCAAAACCTGATTTTCTGATTCTGCACTGCAAGGACCTGCAATAATATATGGCTTTTTAACTATAAAACTTTCTGTTTTCATATGTTTCCCTGAACTACAATTACAAATTCTCCTTTTGGTTTTTTATTTTCAAAAAATAATAATGCCTCCCCAACACTGCCTCTTACTGTTTCTTCAAATATCTTACTTATTTCTCTTGAAATAGATATTTTCCTTTCTTCCCCAAAATATTCAACAAAATCTTTTAGTGTTTTGACAACCCTATGAGGAGACTCGTAAAAAACCATGGTCCTTTCTTCCTTTTTTAATATTTTTAATCGTTTTTTCCTTCCTTTTTTTTGTGGCAAAAAACCTTCAAAAACAAACTTTTCATTTGGCAATCCAGAATTAACCAAAGCTGGAACAAAAGCAGTAGCTCCCGCAAGACAATCTACTAAAATACCTTCTTTAATGCATTCCCGTACCAGCAAAAATCCCGGATCAGAAATAGATGGAGTTCCTGCATCAGAAATTAATGCACAAGTAAACCCTGATTTTAATCTATGAATGTACTTTGACAAAACTTCATGTTCATTATACATATGAAAAGAACGTACTGGAGTTTCTATATTATAATGCGAAAATAATTTTTTTGAAGTCCTAGTATCTTCAGCCAATACTAAATCAACTTCTTTGAGTAACCGAATTGCTCTTAACGTTATATCCTCTAGATTCCCAATTGGAGTTGGTATAATATATAATTTTGACATATTACAAAATTAAAGAAATAGTGGGTAAAATTCTACTTTTGGAGAAATCCTTATTGTTGGGGCTGGTAAATGAATGTAATTCAGCCAATGTTTTATTCTTTTCGCTGTTGGAGATTTCCATCTTTTAAACATTTTAGGAATATCATAATCCAAAGCAATATACCATTCATTATTTCCTCCCATTTTGGTGTTTTTCTGGCTTAAATATTGGGTATCGTCCAATCCAAAGCCAATGGCAATATTCAGCCACTCAGGCCAAAAAGAAGTTTTTATAAAATGGCTTAGGTCAAAGGTCGCCCAATATGTCTGATTAGGATAATCATCTTGCCAAGCAATCTGACTTGCTGCTTTTCCTCTTTCTGCTTCCAAATCCCAATATATATTAGAATGCTTATAATAAGAAAACTTAAATTTAATTGCCTTTAAGTTGTTGTCATAATATTGAAAAACAGGCCATAATGACCCGGCCATTCCTAACCCTAAGTCCCATTTGCTGAACCCCCAATAAGGAGCGTATCCATCTTTCATTTCAATAGCAAGCTGTAGCCCGGATCCAAAAAAAACACCATACCAAAGCGCTTTTTCTTCTTGCATTCCTGCCCATTTCATTGATGAAGAAAAAATATCTGCAGCCTCTAATCCCCCCAAAAAATGACCCAATTTATCAACATTTAAAGCATATGTTAAATCCGCGCCATTATCAAAATGAAATGGAATTTGTGTTTCAGACCACCAATAGTTTTGCACATAGTAATAAGATAATAAAAGGGAAGATGAAAGTGTAGCTCCAACTATTATAACACGTTTTTTATTCATCCTTAGGGTGTCATTTTGAGCAGTAATATTTTGACATAAGAAAAGAGAGCCAATAAGCAAAAACAAACTTTTAAATTTCATAACAATTGAAAATGCTTTTTATATTTTTGTTAGCAAACTTAACAAAAGAATTTAGCACTAGTGTTTTTAGAATCCCAAATAGATTATAATATGAAGCCGGGGAGTATTGAAGTAATCTGTGGATCTATGTTTTCAGGGAAAACAGAAGAATTACTTCGTCGATTAAAAAGAGCAGAATATGCAAAACTAAAAACTGCTGTTTTTAAACCTAAAATAGATGTTCGGTATGATGCGAAAAAAGTAGTTTCACATAATGCTAATACAATGCTATCAACTACCGTAAAATCACCAGACGAAATACTGAAATTAGTTGCAGACATAAAGGTTGTTGCAATTGATGAGGCTCAATTTTTCAACACGGGTCTTGTAGAGGTTTCTAATAGCCTTGCCAATCAGGGTAAGAGAGTAATTATTGCTGGTCTAGATATGGATTATTCAGGAGCTCCATTTGCAGAAATGCCAAAGCTTATGGCAATTGCTGAAAGCGTCACTAAAGTGCATGCTATATGTCTTGATTGTGGTGGGCTTGCAAATTATTCTTTTAGGCTAAATAAAAGTAACGATTTAGTAAAACTAGGTGAACAAGATGAATATAAGCCCCTCTGCAGAAGTTGTTTTAGAAAGAAATCTGTATGAATATTGCAAATGAAACTATATTACGTATTGATTTAAAAAAACTAGAAGAAAATTTTAATTTCTTTAAAAAAAAACTAGACTCAGAAACTAAAATAATTGCAGTTGTCAAGGCTTTCGCATATGGACATGGAGACGTTAAAATTTCGAAAAAATTAGACCAGCTTGGAGTCTATGCACTATGGGTTAGTGACTTTGAAGAAGGAGTATCACTGCGGGAATCTGGAATAAAAACAAAAATCATTGTTGCAAATCCTGGAATAAAAAGCTATCGCAAAATTATTAGCCAACACCTTGATGTTGTTTTATATAGTCATCGACTATTAGATTTCTATTGCAACAATAAAAAAGATGTTAATGTTCATATTAAATTTAATACCGGAATGAACCGCTATGGATTTGACCCTGATGATGTGAAAATTATTATCTCTAAATTAATTGATAATCCTCATTTGAAATTAATCTCGATTTGTTCTCATCTAGCATCTGCAGAAAACAAAAAATCTGATTGCACTTTAAAACAGATTACTCTTTTTCAAAATATTACTCAAAAAATAACTGCGATTTTAAATAAAAAAATAATCTTCCATCTTCTTAACTCAAATGGAGTTCTAAACTTTCCTGAAAAACAAATGGATGCTGTTAGGCTTGGAATTGGGCTTTATGGGTCTGCTGATGAATGTGAACTAAAACAAATCAGCTCTCTTTCTAGCGTTATTAATCAAATACGAGTTGTAGAAAAAGGGGGAGGTGTTGGTTATAGAAGTTCTTTTGTTGCGACACAAAAAACAAGTATAGCGATAATTCATGTTGGATATGCTGATGGACTAAACAGGAAACTAAGTAACTCCACTGGAAGTGTTTTTATAAACAATCATGAATGTACTATTATTGGAGAAATTAGTATGGATAGTTTTGCTGCTGACATTACAGGAGTTAAAGCAAAGGAGGGAGATTTAGTTGAAATATTTGGTCCCCAACTAAATGTATTGGAAATTGCAAAAAAACTAAATACTATACCATATGAAATATATTCAACACTAAACAGAAGGATTAAACGAGTCTATTCTGACTCATAGCGGCTATAAATCGTATATAAATAGATATATGCAATAGTTAATAGAAAAATGAAAAAATAAGAATCAACCAGCATTAAGAACAGAAATGATATTGGTAATAATGACCTATGAATACCGTCTTTCTTACTTAATAATTCTTTAATTTGATGAAAAAAAATAGACAAAAGTAATCCCAGTCCTAAAATGCCTAGTTCAAACCAGACATAAAGATATTGATTGTGAGGTGTTGTATGTTTATCAAAATAATGACCACTATTTATATCATTTTTAAAGATAGTCCCAAAGCTACCCGTTCCATATCCTAAAAATGGTTTTTTGACAATCTTATTTAACGATTCTCGAACAAAAACATATCTAATATCTTCTAGTCTTCCTTCGCTTCTCTTGCCATTATTCTGAATAATATCTGAAACTGCATCGAACCTGTCTTTATATACATTGGTAAAATTATATATTATAATTTGAAAAGAAAATAATACAATTAAAAATGCCGCACCTCTTAAAAAATAACGCCTGTTGTAATAAATAATGTAAAAAATAGCAGAAAGATTAAAAATTACTTGCCCTGCTCTTCCTCTTTCTGTAAATATACTTAAAGCATATACTATAATAAATAGTATTAACCATTTATTGTTTTTTGTTTTTTTCTCAATTAATAAGTATAAAGAAAGAGTAAACGAAAGTGCAAGTAACACATTATGATAATTATATTTAACAAATGCAGATATTTCAGAATTATTTTTAATAAAATAAATATACTCTCCTAAAGGGCTGATTATATTATTATTTATCAATATCGCTAATAGTGCTGATATAAAGGTTGTAATTAAAAAAGCCAAAGCTCCGCTTTGCAGCGTTTTCTGATTAACTCTAATAGTAGCAAAAAGCGGGAATACAAGCAATAATGCTAATCTCTGAAATTGCCATTCTGCATTAGAATGAAAATGCCCCCAAAAAAGTCCAAATAAATATAAAAGAATCAATGAGAAAATTGCAATCATCCATTTTGATGATTTAATAATCTTAATTTTAACCCTGAAGTCTCCTTCTAAAATCCACAAAACTGATAATGCTGCAATAATCAAATTGGTAATTGCAATTGACGTTGGGATAAAAATCCCCAATAGAATAAACAACCCTGCTTTTAATTTGATAGTCAAACTATTCATTAGCTAAAACAGCATTGTATTCTTGGTTGTTTTTTAATATTTGAATTGCCTTTTTCACTTCGCTATCAAAAATTAACCCTCCCTTAATCCTTCCTCTTTGATAATAATATCTACTTAAAATTTCTGCTGTCAAAATCTCTTTAATCTCTTTTTTGTTTTTCTTTAAATCGTCTTTTTTGTTTTCTTGCATTTTATTAGAAAAAACACTATATAGCTCTGACAAAGTGGAGAAATAATCTTCCTCCTCTGCTTCTTTTTTCAATTTCTCTAAAGCTTTTTCTGTTTCCGTTTTATATACATATTCTTTATTTGAAAGATAATTTGTAAATGCTAGAAAATCCAAATCTGAAAAAACAAAATTCTCTGGTATAGAATCGTGTGAAAACCGATATTCCGTAGCATAATTAAAAAACAATCTCTCCTTAATTAAGGACCCAATTATCATGCCATATTTTCCAGGCTCAATCTCAATGTCTGGGAAAATGCCACCGCCATCTTTCACCTCTCTCCCGTTTCTTGTATGAAACGAAGTCATCAATGAATCTGGAATTTTTCCAACACTTCCATCTTCATTCCTTTCAGAATAATCTAATGCCTGTATACATCTTCCACTAGGAATATAATACTTTGCAACCGTTAATTTTAATTGCGCATTATATGACAGCTTTCTAGTTTGTTGCACCAATCCTTTACCATAACTTCTCTGTCCAATTACAACCCCTCTGTCCAAGTCTTGAATAGCACCTGAAACAATTTCAGAAGCAGAAGCAGATGACGAATTTATTAAAATAACCAATGGCAAAGTAGTGTCCATTGGAGATTTATGTGCAATATATGATTTATCCCAAGATTTTATTTTACCCCGGGTATTTACAATCTCTTCTCCCTTTTCAACAAATAAATTTACAATGTCAACTGATTCGTTAAGCAAACCTCCAGGATTACTTCTTAAATCAAGTATTAAGCCTTTTAAATCTTGTTCTTTTTTAAGTTTTATAATAGCATTTTTCAAATCTTTTGCACACCCTTTAGTAAAAGACCTAAGACGCACATATGCAATCCCTTCATCAATATATTCTGAATAAGGAACGCTAGCCACAGACACCTGCTCTCTATCAAAAGTAAATTCAAGAGGAGTATCTATATTTTGGCGCTGAACTAGTATGGTAACTGATGTGTTTGGGTGCCCTTTTAATACTTTACTTACCTCTTCAGTTGTTTTTCCTTTCGCTGTTTCTCCATTAATTTCTAAAATCTTATCTCCTGCCATAAGCCCTGCTTTTTGAGCAGGAAAATTTTCATACGGCTCAGAAATCACTACAAAATCTCCTGTTTTTGTAATCATAGCCCCAATTCCCCCATACTGACCTGTAGTCATAAATCTAAAGTCTTCAATCTCTGATTCAGGGATATAAGTTGTATACGGGTCTAACGATTTTAACATCTCATCAATTCCTTTTTTCATCAAATCTCCTGGGTCTGTATCATCAACATAAAAAGTGTTAAGCTCTTTATATAGAGTTGTGAAAATGTCAAGGTTTTTTGCAATCTCAAAATAATTATCTACAAATCCCGTAGAAAAAAAAGAAATCGTAGACAGGCTGAAAATTAATACTAATAGTTTATATTTTTTTTTCATGTTTCTTATTTATAAAAGCGGGTCATGACCATGCCCTCCCCATGGGTGGCAGCTAAAAATCCGCTTTACAGTTAGCCTGCTTCCTTTATATGGTCCATATTTTTTTATTGCCTCTAAAGCGTACTGAGAGCACGTTGGTATATATCTACATTTCTGAGGAAACAATGGTGAAAACGCCTTCTGGTATATAATGATTATAATTCTTAAAAAAGAAGATATTATGTCTTTCATAAATCTTTCATTAAACGGTCTAAAAGTAGATTTATTTTTTTATCTAGAAGCATATAATCCAAAATTTCTTCTTTCTGATATATTATTGCTAAATGCAATTGTTGATTCCTCTTATCCAAACAACATTCTAACTTACTTTTATGAAGGCGATAACTCTCCTTAATTCTTCTTTTCATAATGTTTCTATCTACTGCTCTCTTTAATCTTTTTTTGGAAACAATAATTAATGCCTTGACAAAAACATTGTCATTATTTTCTTCCAAAGACCAAACAGCCCTAAAAGGGCCTTCTAATATAGAAGCCCCATAACAAAAAAGGTTTTCAATAGATTTTTCACCAGAAAGTCTTTGTTTTTTAGGGAATTGAGACATTTTGCATGCTATGATAAAGAGGCCTAAATCTCTTTTTAAAATTATTTACTTACCTTCTTCTTTTATTAGAATCTGTTATGTATTGGTCAAGAGCCATTAACATAGATGGACTCTTTTTGTTTGGAGCTGAAATATCTACTCTTAATCCATTATCTTCAGCTGATTTTATGGTTGTTGACCCAAAAACGGCCAGCCTAGTTTCCTCTTGCTTGAAATCAGGGAAGTTCTCTACCAATGACTTAATTCCTGTTGGACTAAAAAAAACAAGAACATCATACTTTACATCGGACAAATCAGATAAATCGGAACAAACAACTTTGTACATTTCAGCTTTTGTGTAGGACAATCCACTTTCCTCTAAAGATTTATTGACTGTCTTTTTTAATAAATCAGAGCAAGGAAAAATAAACTTAGAATCTTTATGTTTATTCATGACAGGGATTAAGCTTGCTAAGCTTTGTTCTCCTGTAAAAACCTTACGCTTACGATAAGTAATAAAATTCTGTAGATAATGAGCAATTGCCTCTGAAACACAAAAATATTTCATAAAGTCTGGCACTCTTAGCCTCAACTTTTCCATCATTCCAAAATAATGGTCCATTGAATTCTTGGAAGTAAAAATTACAGCATCATGATTTAGTATAGAAATTCTCTGCTTTTTAAATTCCATGGCAGATATTTCTTCTAAATGCATAAAAGACCTAAAATCAATTTTAACTTTATGTCTTTTTTCTAAACGAACATACGGAGATTTTCCTTCTGGTTTAGGAAGTGAAATTAAAATCGTTTTAACCTTTTTTTTAGGCTCAGCCATGTGTTCTTTTTATGTTTAATAGCCTGACCCTTTCACTATAAGTAAAATAGGGAAAAACTCTAGCATGCAAAGATATAAAAAAATATAAAATCGAGAGAAGCCGAATGCACTTGTTCCAATTTTCCAAAGCCAAAATAGTTTTAGAAGCAAAAGAAAAGCAGACAACACTAATGCAATAACCAACATTAAAGATGAAATGTCATAAATAAAAAAACACAAACAAACAACAACAGGAAACAACACAAATCCAAGTGTTTTATCAAATAGCATTGAAAAAAATATAGCTAATTTAGAAAGGTCTTTAGCTTTAAACAAGATGCCCAAAAATTTAATAACCATTGCTTTTAAAAAGAAGAAAAGCACTACGAAACATAAAACTATAATGATTTTTTTAACATCAATAAATCCTTGTATTTTTACAATAATTAATGTAAAATTTATACACATTAAAGAAAAGGTAAGTATGCTTAATCTTTCTGTAAAAGCATTATCTTCTCTTAAATATTGATTAGCATATCTTTGTGCAAAAACCCCCATAAAAAAAAGCGTTGCACGCCTCCAATAAAATCCTTTTATTATGGCAAGAATTAAAAACGAAATTATCAAGAGTATAAAAAAAACATCTTGATTATATGCTATTTTATTTAATGCTAACATTTATTTTTTATTCCAACAAAGATATGTCATGAAGTTATCTTTTTCATTTAAAAAAATTACTTTTGTCAAAAAAAAAAAAATGTCACAAGACTTATATCAAGGCCATGATTACTTCCTAATGGATGAACTTCTAACTGAAGAACACAAATTAATTAGAGATGCCGCAAGAGAATGGGTTAAGCGCGATATCTCTCCAATAATTGAAGATGCTTGTCAAGAAGCAAAATTCCCTAAAAAAATTATCCCTGGGTTAGCAGGAATTGGCGCTTTTGGGGCGTACATACCAACAGAATATGGTGGGCCTGGTCTCGATCAAATTTCATACGGCATTATAATGCAAGAACTTGAAAGAGGAGATAGCGGAGTTAGATCAACTGCATCTGTTCAGTCATCTCTTGTAATGTATCCAATCTGGAAATATGGAAGTGAAGAGCAAAAAATGAAATTTTTACCCAAGCTAGCAGCCGGAGAACTTATAGGTTGTTTTGGACTTACAGAGCCAGACTACGGTTCAAATCCAGGAGGCATGAAAACTAACATAAAAAATTCTGGCAATCATTATATTTTAAATGGATCTAAAATGTGGATTTCAAATTCTCCATTTGCTGACATTGCTATAGTATGGGCAAAAAATGAAGAAGGAAGGATAAAAGGACTTATTGTGGAGAGAGGTATGGAGGGGTTTTCTACGCCTGAAACTCATGGCAAATGGAGCTTGAGAGCATCTGCTACAGGAGAATTAGTCTTTGACAATGTAAAAATTCCTAAAGAAAACATTTTACCTAATAAAGATGGATTAGGTGCCCCTTTAGGGTGCTTAGACTCTGCTAGATATGGAATAGCATGGGGTGTGATAGGAACCGCTATGGACTGCTATGACACAGCATTAAGGTATGCCAAAGAAAGAATTCAATTTGGCAAGCCTATTGCCTCCTTTCAATTGCAACAAAAAAAACTAGCAGAAATGATTACAGAAATTACAAAAGCACAACTTCTAACTTGGAGGCTAGGAGTTTTGCGAAATGAAGGCCGAGCAACTTCAGCACAAATCTCAATGTGTAAACGAAATAATGTAGACATCGCTCTAAAAATTGCTAGAGAAGCAAGGCAGATTCTTGGCGCGATGGGAATTACAGGAGAATATTCTATAATGCGACATATGATGAATTTAGAATCTGTGATTACCTATGAAGGAACCCATGATATACATTTACTTATTACTGGATTTGATATAACTGGAGAAAACGCATTTAAATAAAATGGTTAATTTTTTAAGGTTAGTTGGATTTTTAGAAGGAGCTTCATATATACTCCTTCTTTTTTTAGCTATGCCTTTAAAATATTGGGCTGGAGAAGAGAAATATGTAAAGCTATTAGGGATGCCACATGGATTGCTATTTATAACATATATACTTTTAGTTTATTTATTAAAAAATAATCAGAATTGGTCCAATAAAACACTTGCTGTTCTACTAACCGCCTCTATTATTCCTTTTGGAACTTTTTATGTTGACTGGAAATATTTTAAGTCCCTAATCTAATAATTTAGCGGCTTCTAGCAATTCCTTATACCACTCTTCTCCATATTTTCTAACAAGAGCTTCTTTTAAAAAGGAATAAAGGGGCATTTTTAATTTGCTGCCACACTCACATGCTGGCTTACAAATTTTTATTTGCTCATAATTTAACGCGTGGAACTCTCTATATTCTTTTATTCTTATTGGAAAAAGGTGGCATGAAATTGGTTTTTTAAAATCTATTTTCCCGTCTAAATATGCTTTTTCAATTGAACATTTTGCAATTCCTTTTTCATAAAACACAAAAGCACACTCTCTATTGTTTACAAGGGTTGTTGTTAATTCTCCTTCCTTATCATAAACGGCAACCCCCCTTCTCTCCACTTCTGCAACACCTTCTTTTCTCATGTAAGGCTTTATTCTTTTGTAATCAACATTTAAGACCTCCTCTTCTTTAAATGTAATTGGGGCTCCCGCTTCTCCCTCAATACAGCAGGCTCCTTTACATGAATTTAAATCACATACAAAATATTTTTCAAAAATATCTAAAGAAATTATTTGGCTTCCTATTTGAATCATGTCACAAAAGTACGCTTTTGAGATTAGAATTTATATTTTTGCAACATGGCTAATTATGAAGATAATTTTAAAAAAATAATTGCACACTGTAAAGAATATGGATATATTTTTCAGTCCTCGGAAATCTATGATGGCCTAGCAGCCGCCTATGATTATGGTCCCAATGGAGTA
>MDSW01223225.1_pt1 | contig 15749 bp, 7 predicted proteins | sample 811171 | NCBI WGS metagenome assembly MDSW01 (sample SAMN05326641, study PRJNA326480) | marine metagenome | isolation source: seawater | place: Atlantic Ocean: North West | collected 2012
GCCTCCGCCCCCGCCCCCGCGTCCTCCTGCTCCTCCCCCGCGCCGGCGGCGGCGCGCTTCTTCGCCGCCGGCTCGTCCCCCTCCTCCCCCTCCCCCCCACCTCCCGCGCCCGCGCCCGCGCCCTTCCCCCCCGCGCCGTCGGCGCCATCGGCGCCTTCGCCGCCGCCCTCCCTCGCGCGCTTGACGCCGACGGCGGCGCCTGGATCCCTCGCGCTCGGGACCGGGACGGCGTTTCCGTTTTTTTCGTCTCCGTCCGCGTCTCGCGCCTTCTTCGCCGAAGGCTCTCCGTCGTCCTCGCCCCCCGGGGAAGGTCCTCCTTCCTTCTTCGCCTCCGAGAGGGGTTCTTTTCGCTCTTCCTTCGCGGGTGCCTTCTGGATCGTTTGCGCTTCGGTGGGCTCTTCGGTCTTGGCCCAGGTCGGCAGGTCCTTGCGCTTCATGTGCTTGACGTGCACCTCCATCCCCGGCTGCCACTGCATCGTCCCGTCCGCTCGGTTCACCCAGTTGGTCACCGTCATCTGGAACTGCTCGACCGCCGGGTTGAGGTTGAGCGTCCCGCGCGGCGGCGCCGGCGCGTTCGCGCCCCCCGCGTTCGTCGGCGCAGGCGCGGACGCGAGGCCCAGGAAGTACACGCAGTGCGTCTCCGGGTCCTTCTCCGGGTCCTCGTATTTTTCCGGGAAGGGGTGCGCGAGCAGCGCGCCGCCGGAGCACGTCTCCACGCCCTGCACGAGCAGGCGCAGGCGCGAGTGCACCCACCCCTCCCACACCTTGAACGCCTCCGCGTCGCTCGCGACGATCGTCACGCGCAGGTAGTGCTTGTGCATCTGGAAGAACGGCAGCGGCGACCACAGCGCCTCCCACTTGGCCTCGCCGAGTAAGATCTTGGCGCACGTCTCGCGGCCCTTCTGGAACTCGCCGCGGAGGACGCGCAGGGTGCTGTGCGTGACGTTGAAGGTGGAGTTCTGCGCGGGGTACGCCGGGGTGATGATCTTCATGAGCTGGAACCGCTCCGACTTGTTCACGCGCTCGTCCCACACCCGCAGGCCGTGGCCCTCGTCCACGATCGGCGTCAGCATCACCGGCGTCGTCCACTGCCACGCGTCCCAGAGCTGGAAGAAGCTGTACACGAGCATGCTCGGCGCGGCGTTGGGATACAGCTGGCAGACCCTCGCCACCAGGATGGCCAAGTTCACGCCGCCGAAGTACCCCAGCACGTTGCTGTACACCCCGCGGCCCTTCGCCCAGACCCGCAGCGCCCGGAGCGCGGTTCGGAACGCGTCGTGGTTCGGGACGAGCCTCAGGAGCTGGTCCGCGACGCGGCACCCGTTGAGGGACTTGACGCTCGCGTCGTCGAGGTTTTGGAGGATGCTCGTCTGGCACACGTCGAGATCCTCGGGGACGCTGACGAAGCTGGGGAGGCTCGCGTACGCCATGTCCACCTCGAAGCCGCGGAAGATGAGCTTGAGCTCGGGGACGACCGCGTCCGGGACGGCGACGATCTTGTCCGTGCCCGGGTGGTGCTTCATGACCTCGTAGAAGGAGCCGCGGTACTCCTCCCACTCCGAGCCGAAGAAGTGCTCGGCGCGCTGCAGGTGCCGAGGGCCGATGCACAGGGTGTCGATGTCCGCCGCGGGGCCGTGCACGCCCAGGCGGTACGAGCCGAACGTGTACAGGTTGCACCGCGGGTTCAGGTCCTCCTCGATCCCGAGCGCCGCGGAGGCGCTCCGCGCCCACTCCTGCAGCGCCTCGTTGATCTCGCCGAGCACCTCCTCGCGCCGCGCGCACTCCTCGGGGGGCTCGAACACGTTCTCGAGGTGCAGACGCGCCTCCAGCTCGGCGCTGAGCTTCTCGTCCAGCGCCGTCGGCGCGGCCTCGGAGAGGGGCTTGTCCAGCGACGCCATCGCGCGAGGCGCGGTCGGGGCGACCGAGGCGCGGACGGGACCCGAGCGCCGCGGCTCGAGAACTGGGGGCGGCGGAGGGCGCGAAAAGATCGTCGAAGAGGCGTGTAGCGACGTTTGAAGCGTCTCATCAAACTGATCGGTCGGTCGTCGGCGAGCCGCCGCCGCCCGAAACCCAAAAGTCGTTCGCCGTTCGATCGGATTCGCCCCTCGCGCGCGTTTGAGAGGCGAAATAACGCCGATCGCGCGCGCACCAGCCAGAGTGTCGCCACCGCGTCAAGTCGGTCCGCGCACAGCGCGCGGCGCCCGGCGCCCTCGGGGCGATGGCGTCTTCGCCCCCCGCGCTCCTCGCGCGCCTCCACGACGCGTGCGCGGCCGGGGACGCCGCCTCGGCGCGCGAGCTTCTGGACGCGGGGGCGTCCGCGTCCGACGCGGACGAGGACGGGCAGCTCGCGCTGCACCACGCGGTCGCCTCCGGGTCGTCCCGCGCGACGCGGCTCCTCCTCGCGGCGTCCCCCGCGGGCGCGTGCAACGCGCGGGACGACGCCGGGATGACCCCGTTCCACCTCGCGTGCGAGAGCGGCGACCTGGACCTCGTCGAGATCCTCCTCGCCGCCCCGGGGTTCGACCCGAGCCTGCGCGCGACGAGGCGCACGAGCTTCTTCCTCGCCGCGACGCACGGGCACGTGGGGGTGTGCCGCCTCCTCGAGCGACTCGAGACGATCGACGCGGCGACGCGAGGGGAGGCGCCGCCCGCGAGGGAGGACCCGCGGGGGACGAGCCCGCCGCGGGGGGGCAGTTTCCGAACCGCGAGCGAAGCGAGGGTCGAGGAGCAGGCCAGGGCCGGGGCGGAGGGGGAGCGAACGGAGGAAGAGAGCGGCGCGTGCGCCGTGTCGTGAAGGCGTCGTCGAGCGCGCACACAGCTGTGTCGTCAAGGATTCATCCTGAGATGCAGACATTCAGACGCTCGCGCTTCCGTCGCCTCTCCTCCCGTCCGCTCCTGCGTTCTCTCACATCTCGTCGTAACTCGTCAGCGGCGAAGATATCTGCTCGTCCTCCGTCCGCTCTCCTCCCAGGACCCCCCCCTTTTCCCTCCCTTGGGCGCCCTCCCCCTCCTCCTTCCCGGAGTCGAAGGCGCTCGCCTCGCCGCTCGCCGCGTCGGCGTCTCGCCTGGATTGCTCGCGCGCGGGTTCCACCGCGAGCTTCTCGTACTCCCCCCCCCTCGCCCACGCGTCGATCTCCCTCGCCCTCGCCACCGGCAGCGGGTGCGTGAGCTGCCTCGTCTGCGCGTTCCTGAGGTACCACCCCAGTGGGCTCGCGCTCGCCTCGTCGTAGCCTCTCGCCTGGTCGAGGAACGCGTCGACGTTGAGTCTCCCCGCGAGCTTGGGCGCGCCCCCCGAGAGTTTCATGAGGACGGAGATGACCACGCGCGGATCGCCCGCGACGAGCAACGCGGCGCGATCGCACGAGAGTTCCGCGGCGCGGACCCATCGCATGAGCTCGTCCTGGAAGTTCGCGCGCACGAACTCGGGCACGAGCGGCGTGATCTCGACGCCGAGGGTGAGCAGGTTGGCGACGGTGAGCCAGACGCCGTGGTCGCACTTGAGGTGGCCGAGCTCGTGCGCCACCACCGCCTGGAGCTCGGCGGCGGACATGAGCTCGACGAGCGCGGTGTGGACGACGACCACGGGCTCGCGGCCGGAGATGGCGAGGGTGTACGCGTTGGGCTGCGAGCTCTGGCGGATGTAGAGCTGCGGCGCGGGAACGTCCAGGACCTCCGCGGCGTCCAGGACGAGTCGGTGGATCTCGGGGAGCTGCGTCGGGCCGACCAGGACGCTCGTGGAGATCTGCTCGAGCACGAGCATCTGCTCGGCGAGCGGGGTGACGAGGGACTTGACGAGCGCGGTGACGCCCGGGAGGGCCTGGAGCATGCGCGTGTTCTGCTCGTCCAGGGGGTGGCGGAAGTCCGAGGCGGAGACGCGCTTGCGCGCCGAGGACCTCCGCGCGGCGGGGGACGGCATCGCGTCGGAGACCGCCGCGCGCGGAACCGACGACGGGCCGTCGCGACGGGACGCGCGAGATCCGGGGGCGAGGGGGGGGGCGCGCGAGCGCGCGAGACGAGCAGCGCCGCGACGGCCCCCGAGCGGTCTCGCGGGGGGAACGGGCGCGGACGCGAGCGCGCGCGCGGAGGGCGCGGGCGAGGCGCGCATCGCGAAGACCGCGGTCGAGCGGCGAGGGAGCGCGGCGCGGGCGGGAGCGCCGCGCGGAGATATTTGTGGCCGTCGACGTCACGCGCGCGGCGTTTTCCAAGTCATCGTTCCAGGCTGTGAGTGAGATTCGACGCGTGCGATCGGGGCGACGACGGCGCGATCGAGGAGCGGTTTAAAGGAAACGGCCGCGTTGAAACCGACGCGCCGATCGGCGCGTACCAGGTAGTCATCAGCGCGTCGTGGCTTTTTGAACTCGGGCGGGTTGTCCGAAAGCGCGCCATCCAGTGTGCCGACGCGCGCTCGGCCCCGGGCGTCCGCCGCGTGCATGCCCCGCGGCGGGTCTTCGCGCTCGGCGCCTCCGCGTTCGAAGCAGACCGAGCTCGGCGCGTTCTTCGTGCGGTCCGTGTACGACCCGCTCGAGCCCAAGTCCCCGGTGGACGACGTCCTCCCGCCCAAGAACGTGTTCCGCGACCAGCGCGTGCTCGCTCGGGAGGCGCCCAAGCCCGCGCCGGAGCCGCCGGAGGTGTGGCGCCCGCCGCTCGAGCCCACTCAGCCGGCCCCGGACCCGGAGGTCCCGGACCCGGAGGAACAACCCCCGCCGGAGGGCGCGGAGGCGCCCGCTCCGCCGGCGCAGGAACCCGCCCCCGCCGAGGCGTGAGCCCGCCGCGCGGTCGCGACGATGCCGCCGTCGGGCGACGATGATGATGATGCACGCGACCCCGAGCCCGTCGCCGTCCCCGCCGTCCCCGCGCGGTGGACCTCCGTCGTCACGCCTCCGCCGCCTTCGCGGCCCCCCGGCGCGGCGGACGCCCTCTCCGGCGCGCGCGTTCCCCCGCGAACGACCCCGAGGGGCTCCCCCGTCACCCCCGAGGAACGCCGGAGCCTCGACGTCCTCGAGACCCTCGCCGAGCGCGCGCGGGGGGAGATGGCGACGCTGCGCCGTGAGCTCGAGAACGAACGCGAGCGCGTCCGCGCGTACGCCGCGGACCTCGAGCGCGTCAAGGCGGGAGCGGAGGCTCGCCTGGGAGCCGAGGCGACCCGAGCCGCGGCCGCCGTGCAGAACGCCGCGAAGAGTCTCGAGGCGTCGGAGGCGAAGCGGCGGAGCCTCGAGGCGGACGCGAGCGACGCCGAGCGCGTCGCCGACGCGCTCAGGAAGGAGCGCGACGACGCGCGAGAGGAGTGCGCCAGTCTTCGCGCCCGGCTCAAGGAATCGAGCGAGAGGACACACAACAAAGGGGGGCAGGAATCGAGCGAGGGAACACTCAAAGAAGGGGCGGAAGAATCGAGCGAGAGGACACGCGAAGGGGCCCCGGAGGAATCGAGCGCTCGTCGCGCTGTTCCGCCGCCGCCTCCGCCCGCGCTTCGCTTCGATCGGCCGGGACTTCCCCTCGACCTCGACCTCGACGCGCTTCTCGCGGCGGCGCGCCACGAGGGCCGCGTGAAGGCGGAGGCGGAGGCGCGCGTCCGCGTCGCCGCCGCGGAGGCGCGCGCGGACGAGGCCATGCGCATCGCGGAGGAGGCGATGCGAAACGCCGCAGACACCGCGCGCGTGAGGGACAGGGAGAGAGCCGCCGCCGCCGCGGAGAGAGCCGCGACGACCGCCGCGAAGAGGGAAGAGGAGGCGGAGAAGGCGGCCCCGAGCGAACGCGAGGGACGACGGATCATCAGCGGCGGAGGAAAAGGAGTGGGAGGACTATTTGGAGAAGGGTCGGGAGGAGGAGGATCGGGGGGAGGAAAAGGAGGAGCGTTCGGGTTCGAACCTTCCTCCTCGGTCTTGGAGGCATCGGCGGTGGCGGAGGATTCGTCGGCGGAGGATTCGTTTGTCTCGGCCACCCCGCGGCGCGCCGCCGGCGCGGGGTCTCGGCTCCGCGACGCGGCCGAGCGCCGCGCGCGTCGCCCGGCGCCGCACTCCGCCCCCCCCAAGGCCAAGGTCGCCCCCGGCACGGCGGCGTTCGCCCGCCCGACCGTTTTGGACTCTCCCTCTTCCCGAGCGCGCGCGACGAACGCCGCCGAGAGGCGGGGGGAGTTCGCCTCCGCCTCCGCCTCCGCCGCGGCGGCGCCGCCTTCCGCGCCGCGGTTCTCGCGCGCGGCGGCGGCGTTTCCGCGCGCGCGGTCGTGCGCGGCGTGCGAGGCCCGGCGCGCGGACGCCGGCGGCGGACTCGCCGCGGAGCTCCGAGCGTGCGCCGTCTGCGACGCCCCGAGATCGCCCCTTCGCACATCGCCCCTTCGCGCGCCCCTTCGAACGCCTCGAAGCCCCGGGAGAGGCGGCGGCGGCGCGAACGCCGCGAACGGCGCGGACGTTGGTCGCTCGGACGTTCGTCGCTTGGAGCGCGGGTACGAGGAGACGGAGGCTCGCGTCTCGGCGCTCGAGGCTCGGGCGGCGGCGCGGGAGGAGGCGGACGCGGCGCGGGAGGAGGAGGAGACGTCGCCGGCGACGGCGCGGAGGGCGAAGTGGGGGAGGGAGAGGAGGGCGCTGAGCGAGAAGCTCGACGACGCGGAGGCGAGGATCGCGAGGCTGGTGGGCGCGCGCGCGAGAGGAGAGGTCGGCGGTCGCGAGGGAGAGCCGACGCGAGGGAGAGCCGACGCCGCGAGGAAGACGACGAGGGGGGAGGCGGAGAACGAACCTCCGGGGGGACGATAGACCATCTCGCGCGATAGACCGTACTGGTATAATACTACGAAAGTACGACGGTGAAACGCTCGAACGCGCTCAGAAGCGACGTGCGTCCGCGCGCTTTTTTGTCGCCTCGTCGGGACCGCCCCGCCGCTCCGTCCCGGGAGCGCTCCCCTTAGAACCAGTCCCCGATGGTGTCGAAGTTCGGGTCCTTCGCGATCTCCGCGGCTCGTATTCTCTCCATGACGTACTTCCGCGCCTCCTCCGCCACCTCCCCCTCCTCCCCCTTTCCCCACGTGCTCCGCCACACGCACAGCGCGGCGCTGAGGTCGTCGCTGACGACGGCGTCCGAGAAGCTCTCGAACACGACGGGCCCCTCGTACCCGATCTCCGCCAACCCCCAGAACAGACCAACGAAATCGACGCTCCCCGTCCCGAGCCTCCCGCGGTGGCTCTCGCCCACGTGAACGTACCCCAGCCGATCGGCGCCCAGGGTCAAGACCGCCTGCCGCGCCGATCGCTCCTCGATGTTGCAGTGGTACGAGTCGAGGTGCGCCTTGACGTTCGGCTCGTCGACGGCGTCGAGAAACGCGACGCACTGCTCGGCGGTGTTCAACACGTTCGTCTCGTACCGGTTCACGATCTCCAGCCCCAGGGTCACGCCGCGGGTGCGAGCCGCCTTCGCCACGCGCTTGATCGCGTCGACCGCGTTTCGGTAGCCCAGCGCGCTACACGGCGCGGGGTACTTCCCGAGGGCCGAGTAGAGGATGCCGCACATGTACCGGGCGCCCATCTCTGCGGTGACGTCGAGGGCGTCGAGGAGGAGCTTCTCGCCGCGGCGCACCACCTCGGGGTCCTCGCTCGAGACGTCCGCGTCGAAGCGGAGGCCGAGGGAGGTCGTGGGAACGAGGCCGTGCTCGTCGAGGACGCGCTTGGTCATGGCGGGGTCCACCGAGGAGGGGTCCAGGAGGGGGATCTCGAGGATGTCGTACCCGGCGTCGCGAGCGCCCTCCGCCGCGCGGCGCGCCTCGGGCTCGCTCCACCCGCCGGAAAACACCAGCGCGTGCACGCCGAGGGGGTTCGGGACCGGGGGGGGCGGCGGGAGGACGATCTCGTCGGCGGAGCCCTCGGCGGAGGCGAACGCGCGGCGGGGGGCGCGGCGGACGACTCGAGGCGGGACGGAGAGGCGGGCGCGTGCGCGCCAAACGAGGGGGGGAGCGCGGAGGCGGAGCGACGAGCGCTGAGCGGCGAGCATCGAGACCTTCGGGGGGACCCGCGCGAGCGTCGGGCGACGGAGGGGAGCGGACGACGACGACGGGGCGCGCGGCGGATGTCACGGCAGCGCCGAGGGAAACGGCGACGTCGGACTCGATTGTCGTCGCGGCGCCAGCTCGTGCGCGATCATTCGCGCGCGAATCGCGCAGTCACGCTGGTTATTTCTACGACACGTGGATTCGCGTCGGCGGCAGTTGGTCGCGCGTCCACTCCGGGGCTGGACGCTCCTCGGCTCTCGCCATGTCGTCCGACCCGCGCGCGTCCCTTCGCGCGTCGGCGGTCCCCCCGTTCCAGGTCATGGAGGTGATGAAGGCGGCGCACGAGCGCGAGCGCTCGGGCAAGAAAGTGCTGCACATGGAAGTCGGGCAACCGAGCGCGGGCGCCCCGCAAGGTGTCCTCGACGCGGTCAAGGAGAGCCTCGACGCGTGCGCGCGAGGGGAAACCACCCTCGGGTACACCGTCGCCGACGGCACGGACGCGCTGGTGCGCTCGCGCTCACGCGCGCGATCGCGTCGACGAACCCACGCGCAGCATCGTCGTCCCGACGCGACGCGCGCCTCTGACCTAAACCCTCTCATTCCGATCCTTCTCCCTCTCATCAGCGCTCGCGCATCTCCGCGCACTACGCGTCGCGCTACGGCGTCTCCGTCTCCCCCGACGCGATCATGGTCACGACGGGTTCGTCCGCGGCGTTCGTCCTCGGCTTTTTGGCGATGTTCGACGCGGGAGACCGCGTGGCGGTGGCGAGGCCCGGGTACCCGTGCTACGTCAACATCCTCGAGGCGATGGGCGTGGAGGTGGTCTCCCTCCCCGTGGACGCGCGAACCAACTTCCAGCCGACGGTGGAGATGCTCGAGGACGCCGTCCGGGGGGACGACGACGGTGACGACGACGATACGAATAACGACGCGCTCGCGAGCGAGAGTGAACCGGGTTCGAATCCCGCCGGCGGGAAAAATCGTCGTCGTCGTCGTCTTCGGGGCGTGATCGTGGCGAGTCCTTCCAACCCCACCGGCACGGTGCTCGCGCGGGACCAGCTCTTCGCGCTGCGCGAGTGGTGCGGCCGCCGCGGCGCGTGGTTCGTGTCGGACGAGATTTACCACCAGATCGAGTACGGACCCGTGCGCGCGGCGACGGCGCTCGAGCGTGCGAACAGTACTACGGAGCGTAGCGACGCGGACGCGTACGACGACGGCGGGCTGTCGCACGTGGCGGTGATCAATTCCTTCAGCAAGTACCACTGCCTCACGGGGTGGCGCGTGGGCTGGTGCGTCCTCCCCAAAGCGCTCCGCGAGCCGTTCAGAGCGCTGCAGCAGAACCTGTTCATCAACGCGCCTCACGTGTCGCAGATCGCCGCCCTCGCCGCGTTCGAGTGCGACGAGGCGTTGGCGAAGCACGTCGAGCGGTACGAACGCAACCGCGAGATTCTGCTCCGGGGGTTAAAGGACGCGGGCTTCGGCGAGCTGAGTTCGGCGGGGGGCGCGTATTACGTCTACGCCGACGTGTCCGGTTTGACGGACGATTCCGTCGCGCTCTGCGCGAGGATTCTCGAGACCACCGGCGTGGCGTGCGTTCCCGGCGTGGACTTCGACCGGGAGCGGGGGCGGAGGTTCGTCAGGTTCTCGTTCTGCGGATCCGAGGAGACGGCGAGGGAGGCGGCGAAGGCGCTCGTGCAGAAGCGAGACGAGTGGGCCGCCAAGGAATAAACGAGTAGGGACGCTCTTCGCGGTATTTCGCGCATTCGGCGCGGGGCGAGTACGAGTACGTAGGACTTGTACGCGTGTCTCGTACTTCCACACGCGTAAGAACCGATAGCATCGTCGTCGCTTCCTCATCGTCGTCACTTCTTCCCTCCCGACTTGGAGCTCTTTTTCTTCGTCACGCTTCCCCCCTTGGCCTTGAGCCCCGCGGCGGATTTCGAGCGCTTCCCCGCGGCGGCGGCGCCCCCCGCGCTCGTCTTCTCCGCGAGTTTCGCCATCTTCGCCCCCCTCGCCTCCGCCTCCTTCGCCCTCTGCGTCTTCCGCGCCGCGAGGTTCACGTCCACCTCGAAGTCCTTCTCGCGCCTGACGAGCTTGTCGATGAACCCCAGGCCGTTCGCGCGGTCCTTGCTCGTGTCCGTGACGGCGTCGAACTGCCGCCTCTTCCCCCGCGTCTTGATCTTCTCGTCTCCCGGGATGGGGGCGTTGAACTTGCCGATGCTCGCGGTGCTCCGGGCGACGTGCGAGGTGAGGTCGGCGATGTGCTTCTTCCCCATGCCGTTCAGGGGGAGGGCCTTCGCGCCCTTCTTGGGCGCCGCGGACATGCGCAGGGTGGGCGGGAGGACCTTCGCGCCGTGGGTCGCGACGGCGTTTTGGAGGTTCTTCTGCTGCCGCCCGAGATTTTTCTCCACCCGCTCCCGCCGCTCCCTCGCCTCGCGCGTGAACGGATCCTCGCTGTTCCCGCCCTGCTCGCTCCACTTGCCGTCCATCACGAGGACCTCGGCCTTGTCCGAGACGCGGTCCTTGCCGTGGCGGCGCTTCCACTCGTCCGCCTCCTCGTCGAACACCAGCTTGCTCCGCTTGCGTTTCTTGATGCCCTTCTCCTTCGCGAACTGCTCCCACTTGGTCATCGGCTTCACCTGCGGCGGGAGCGGCTTGACGCGCGGGAACGGCGTCGTGCCGGGGGGGAGCTGGACGTACCGGCCGTTCACGTCCGACTCGCTCGGGAGCGAGAAGAGGTCCGCGACGAGGCGCTGGAGGACGTCGCGCCCGCGCTCCAGGGCCGCCTCGGTCGCGGACGCGCCGCCGGAGGACGGGAACGCGGCGGGGTCCAGGGGGGACGCGTCGCACGCCGTGAGATTGCCGAGATCGACGTCGAGGGGGCCCTCGAAGGCGCCCGTCGCCTCGAGCGCGGAAGCGATGCGCACGCGACCGGCGTCGTCCTCCGACATCGTGCGCGAGGAAGGTGCGCGCGAAGCGTCTCTGCCGGGGCCGGAGGGAAGGAACCGCGAAGAAGGCGCGGCGGTGAAGGGGAGCGGACGCGACGCGAAGTGCGCGGGGACGACGGCGCGCGGCCCCGAGCGGCGGCGGCGACGAGCGACTGACGACCTGACGAAGTTCTTCGTCAGCCGCCGCCGCCGCCGCGCGGAAATCGCCCGCCGGGGGTTTCCGAGAGTTTTCGCGCGCGCGCCCCGGGGAAAAGCGCATCCTTCCACGTCGCGCACGTCGCCGCGCGCGGGCGAGGTCGCGGAGCCCGTCGACGCGAGCGTCGACGGGGCGGCGCGACGTGACGCGGCGCGCCACTCTCGCGTCGCGCGTCGCGGCGAACCGCGAGTCGCCGTCCGTCGCGCGTCGGGCGCGCGACCTCTGGAGGTTCGCGGAGCAAGCGCGAAACCTGAGCGCGAACCTGCCGCCCTTCGGGAGCGCGGGCGCCACCTCCGAGCCCGGTGCGCGACGCGAGGACGACGCGCGACGCGCGATCCCCGTCGGCTTCACCCCCGCCCCCGTCTCCTCGCGCGCGCCCCGGATACCCGACGCGACGCGCCCTTTTCGCGCCGTTCCGGCGCCTCGGCGGACCATCTTAGAGTCACTCTCGCGAGGCGAATCCGCGATGTCGCGAACGAGCGCTCAGGTCCGCCAAGACGAACGCGCCCTTACGATGAACGGCCCGCAGCGCCTCTCGGGCCAGTCCCGAGTCGCCGGAGCTCAAATCGCACAGCCTCCGACGCGCCCGACCGTCGGGACGCCCGCCGCGAGATCGGCGAGGCGGACGGGCGCGCCCCGGGACGCCGATGATGAGGAAATCATTGTCCGTACCATCCGACGTTTCTCTGACGACGAACTTTGAATCTCGTTAACCTGAGGCGTCCCGGGCCGAACCCGACCGTTCGATCGACGCGCGGTTCGGTTTTCGTCTTTCATCGGCGGCGCCGCCTCGCGCCTCGACCCTCTCGTATCCGCCCGCGACCCCTCCCCCCCGAACGCGCCGGTCCGGACTCGGCGGTGATGCTCCAACCACAACTAAGGCATAGTTCAGTTGAGGCTTCGCCGGTGGTAATTAGTCGGCGAACTCGTGAAACCGCGAAATCGAGTCTGACGCCGAGTCCGCCGCCGCGCGCCTCGAGGGACCCCGCGGACCCGGGCCCGACCGAAGGGTCGCCCCGAGTCTGACACCCTGACCCCGACCCGACCCGACCGGTCCGACCCTGACCCCGACCCTCCCGACCCCGCCGCCGACCCTCGCAGCGAGCGCCCGAAAGGTGCGACGCGCGGCGAACGAAACCGGAGACGTCCGACGTCGTCCACTTTTTCTCATCTCGTCTCTCTCGGGGTAGATGACGACCAACACCATATCTTAGGACACCTCTCGACCGGCTTTGCCGCCGGGATGATGTCACCCACACGTTATCTATTCCCGATACCCCGAGAGAAGGCGCGCGGCGCGAACCGATACCGAACCGATACCGAACCGAACCGAGCCGAATCGAACCGAATCCGAGCGGCCTCTCTCGCGACCCGACCCGTTTGAACCCGGGCGTTTAAACCTTTGCCCGCGACGCGCGACACTCCCGCGGCGCGCGGCCAGATCACGCCCGGAGACGGACGCTCAGGTACAGCAGAGTTGTCGGAGGTAATCAATCTCTACCGCTCTCTAGAGCCTTTGCGACAACGAAATCGCCTCCGCCGGCGTCGAGCGAAGGCGGCACTCTCGCGGCGCGCGTGACGAGAATCTCAAATATGAGTTCGTCCGAAGGTTTCGTTGACGACAACGAGAACCTGATGCGAACCGACGCGCCCGAGAGGACGATCCTAGCGACCGTGTCGGCGTGACGCGCGCGACGATCCGCAAACCCCCGCGAAACGAAACGTACCGTCGCCGCCCCTCTCTGGGAAGCCCGATCGTCGGAGAAGTCCGTGACGAACAATCTTATCAACCCAAAAACTTTCCTGAACACCAGTGTTGATCTCATAAGTGACCATACTCTCTGAGACTTCGAACGTTCGGGGCTCGAAAGACGGGGCGGCGAGGGACGATTTCGTTCGCGGGGGTCGAGGACGAACGCGAACGTTCGTCGCGCGCGCGCGATTTTTTTTTTCCCCGGGGGGAGCTGACTTTTTCTCGTCGACGAGTCGTTCGCGCGCTCGAAAGGTTTGCACCCCGCGACGCTGACCGAAGACCGTTCCGATCCGAGGGGTCCCACGCAGTGACCGATGAGACGACGAACCGCGCGGAGGTTTTTAGAGAGGCGGCGAGGGGAGACGCGGAGGAGGGAGGAGGGGAGGAGCCGAGACGTTTAGAGGAGCTCTTCTTCACTCGACGATCACATTCTCGCCCTGCTGGGGCGATGTCGAAAACTGCGTCTCGCGCCGCCTGGACCAGATCTCGCTGATGAACGTCGTCCGGCCACGCGTCCGTCGCGTCTCTCTCGCCGCCGCCTCGCGATCGGTTCCGCTCGCTCCTCCCCGTCGTCTCCTCGCCGACCCCTGAGTGTCGGGCGCGCTCGGGGTTCGCGCGCGCGCTCGTGGCTCCTCGGTCGCGATGGGGGCCGAGAGCGCGCGCGGGCCCCCCCTCGCGGCGTCCGACGCGGCGGCCGCGTCGTCTTCGCCCGGGCCGGCTCGCGCGTCGTCCACCGCTCGCGTCGCTCGGAACCGGCTCGGCCCCGAGGACGTCGTGGTCGTCGCGGGCGGGGGCATCTCCGGCCTGGCGCTCGCGGCGGCGATCCAGCGCTTCCCCGCGGAGACGCGCCCGCGCGTGGTCGTCCTCGAGCGCGACGCCTCGTCCGCGGCGCGGAGGCAGGGCTACGGCGTGACGCTGAGCGAGACGAACGCCGCGCTCGAGGGCCTCGGCATCCTCGACGCGTGCCGCGCGCGCGACGCGCGCGAGAGCCGCTCCAAGGCGCACTGGACCTTCCACGCCACGGGCCGAGTCCTGGGATACTACGGCGCCGCGTTCCTCCCGGAACCCGCGCGCGTCCCCTCGGAGGGCGCCGCCCCCCCCTCGGACGACGACGCCCACCCGGGCCGTCGCGCGCGCCCGCGCGCGCCGACGAACCTGCGCGTGCCGAGGAACGACGTCCGCGAGATGCTCCTCGCGAAGCTCCCCCCCGACGTCGTCCGATTCGGCGCGAGAGCCGTCGGCTACGAAGAGGACGACCGAGGCGTCGACGTCCACGTGCAGGTGACCCCCCTCGCGAGCGAACGCGACGACGCTCTCGGGAGCGAACCGCCCGAGGAGGGGGTCCCGAGGACGCGCGTCGGCGGAGGCGCCGGCCGAGGCGACGAGGAATCAGCGGAATCGGAATCGAACCGACGAGACGCTTCGTCGGACGCGCCTTCTTCCGACGAAGGACGTAGTATTCGCGGACTCTCCGCCGCGTCTCCGTCCCCGTCTCCGTCCCCGTCTCCGCGGCTCGAGACCATCCGCGCGTCCGTGTTGGTCGCCGCGGACGGCGTTCGCAGCGCGGTGCAGCGCCGGCGTCGCCCGAACGACCGACTCAGGTACCTCGGCGTCGTCCTCGTCACCGGGTTCACCGTCGCCGACCACCCGCTGCTTCGCGACCGGGGCTTCTACACGGTGGACGGAGGGACCGCGCGGGTCTTCACCATGCCCTTCAGCGGCCACGGCGCGGGTGGACGCGAAGACGCGGCGGCACCCCGCGAGGAGAAAGGACGTCCCGCGGGGAAGGAGACCGCGTCGGAGGAGGCCGCTTCGGAGTCGGCTTTTTCGTCGTCGGAAAACTTGTCGTCGTCGCGCGAAAAAAAAGGAAAGAAGGACGCGTGCGTCGAAAACGAAAAAGAAAAGCCGCTGGTGAACATGTGGCAGATCAGCGTCCGGTGCTCCGAGGCGGAGGCGCTCGCGGTCGCCTCCGCGCCTCGCCGCGGGCCGGGGGGCGCGGAGTCGTTCGTCCGCGCCATCGCGGGGAAGTGGCACGACCCGCTCCCCGCGATGTTCGACCAGACGGACTGGGAGGAAGCGTGGGCGGGCCCGCTGTACGATCGCGCCGAGCCCCGAGACACAACAGTCGGCGGCGGCAACTCCCGCTCGGCTCGTTCGCGCGTGGTGGCGATCGGCGACGCGGCGCACCCCATGTCCCCGTTCAAGGGCCAGGGCGCGAACACCGCCCTGTTCGACGCGTGGGCGCTGGCGGACTGGCTCGCGCGCGCGCCCGCGACCACCGCGCTGGCGTGTTTCGAGCGCGAGATGGCGGCGAGGGCGTGGCCGAAGGTGCGCGCGAGCCGGGAGGCGTGCGAGGCGTTCCACTCGAGCGCCGTCCTGGACCCGACCTTCGCCGGCGTCGCGGGGGTGGAGGAGGGGCGCGTCGCAGAGGTCCTCGAGGCGTTCGAGCGACGGGGCGTGGCGGCGCGGCTGGGGGAGGCGCTGGAGGCGAGAGCGAAGGAGGCGATCGAGGAGGTGATGATGATGCGCGGGGAGGGTCGAGCGGCGCGCGAAGGAACGCCGCGGGAAGGGGGCGTCGGCGGCGGTCTCCCAACCCGCGAGAGGAGGAGCGTCAAGCCGTACGCGTACGGAGCGACGCGCGACCGAGACGACCCCGCGGGATCCGTCGTCGAGCGGAGCCCGCCGCCGAAACAACGGGACGCCGAAGGAGAGCGCGCGACGGAGCCCGCCGTCGAGTCCGGCGACGACGCCGAATCGAACGGGGGGGAGGGCGAGGAGGAGGAGGGGGAGGAGGAGGAGGAGGCAGAGGAGGAGGAGGATCTCGCGGACAGCGCTCTGACAACCGCCACAGAATACAGCGTCCAGCGGCTCGAGCGCGAC
>MDSW01009731.1_pt1 | contig 15748 bp, 10 predicted proteins | sample 811171 | NCBI WGS metagenome assembly MDSW01 (sample SAMN05326641, study PRJNA326480) | marine metagenome | isolation source: seawater | place: Atlantic Ocean: North West | collected 2012
TATACAGTCTCGTAGGGGGAGCTTAGCGTAACCGCTACGCGTCACATTAACTAAAGCCCACCTTAATTGGTGGGTTTTTTATTAGAGTTATTTATCAATTTTTTTATTAGTTAATGTATAGTCGCTAATTTTTTTTGTATTGATTGTATTATTACTCTTCATAATACTAGAAAACATTCTAATTAACATCCTCTCTAAAACAACTCTATAGTCAGCTAAATGATCTGGCAATTTAATATATTTATAAAATTCCCATTCGGATAAATCATTGTGTTCTTTGGCTCTATTCGAAAACGGTTTGCTAGTTTCTCCAATATATAATTTTTTCTTTGTTTGGTTTAATAGCATATAAATTACATTATTAGATAACATTTCTTTTTTAAATCCCCCGCTAGCCTTCCACTCTATAGAATTTAATTTTTTTGATTTATTTACTTTACCATCAATCTCTCCCTCTATTTCTTTGATTATGGTTGAGTCAATTATAGATTTAAATAATTTTGGGAAAATAGGTTTTTGTTTATAGTGAGCAACAAATTTAACTTTAGGTTTTTTAGTATCAAATTCAATATCTAAAAACTCCCAAAATGGAATAGTATCTTCTATGTTATCATTTTGTAAATTATCTTCATCTGAGCCATTCTCTTTTATTCTACTTTCTACATCTCTCATATAACTCATTGAAAACTCTTTCTGTAAAGCATATTTCAAATCTTCATCAAACCAAAGTCTAAATTTCTCTCCCTTTTTTGTTTTTTGTTGAACAATCCAACCTTTCCAATCTTTTTTGTCAAATTGGATTGTTATATGGGTTTTTGGATCTGAAAATGAATAATGGCCTTTAAATCGTGACTTAATATTTGCCATATCAACCACCCATTTGGGTATATGGGTCGCTCGTTTACCCGGTTTGGTGATAAGATTTGAATCTACTTTTTTTCTCCACAATGGATGTTCAACATCACGCCTTTCTTGTTTTTTTGTTGTATTTCGTTTGCTTTTGTTTTTCATAGTGATAGTATTTAGTTATATAACTATAGTGGTTTAAGTAAAGAAATGGAATACATAATCTATTACTGATCCAACTTTGGGTGTTTTATATTTACATATTATCAATCCATTGGCCTCCCATCAAAACGATTACATAGATATTCTTTACCTCTTTCATCCCAGCAGTACTCATAATCAATGAGCCCGTCAATGTAATTTCCTTCCCATTCTAACTGACCGTTTGAAAACCATCTCCTAGATGTATCTTGTTCTATTCCATTTTTCCAACTTCCTAAATATCGCAGTTGACCATTTTTATACCATTCTTTTGCAAACCCATGCCAATTTCCATGATAAAAATTAACCTCAGATTCTTTCGTCCCATTTCTATACCAGCTTGTTACTTTACCATGCTCCTTACCATTGAAAAAGTTTTTTTCATATTCAATTTCACCATTTTTATAATAAGCTCTCCAAGCACCATGTTTTTCTGATTTATCATTATATCTAAAATCAAAAGACAGATTACCATTTTCATGGTATTTTTTATGAATTTTAAGGGCACCATTGTTCCAATATTTCTTTATAATTCTATCTTGCCCAAAACTCAATAGAGGTATAATAAGTAGGAGTAATAGCTTTTTCATTGATTATAGGTTAGTTTTAATATCATGACATTAACATTAAAAAAACAGGAATGATTATAAGTAACAAAAGGCAGCCCGTATTATCTTGTTGACTTCTGTTTTGTTGACGAAAAGGATCATATTCATGTCCAGGGGGGGTCCTGCTCATAATTAATAATTTTTTAAATCGGAGGTTTTTATATATCCAGAGTTCATTTGGCTAGATCCGTTTTTAAAACCGCAATATTGATATTCCTCATTTTGAAATGCTACTATTTTTCCGTCACAGATTGTAAATTCATTTTCTGAAAAAGTAAAGGCTGTTTTTTTAAAAGTTTCGGGATTTTGAAAAAACACTTTTTCATTTGCCGAATATAAATTCGATAAAGAAAAATAACGCTCTTTTTCTTTTATTTGAGTTTTAAAATTCATTTTTGATTGCTGCACATAACCTGAAGTTATCTTGCCAGTTCTAGGGTGCTTAAACCAGCAAAAAAGAAATGATTCGGCGCCCTTATCACTATTTAATATTTTTGGCTCGCTACATAAACAATCATCACCCTCTACTAAATATCGTGCTGTTTTCGTTATATTATCGGTTAAGTATAAATAGGCTTTTTCAAGCTTAATTTTATAAGCAAAAGCATGATTGTTTTTTTTAATAATTTCTAATTCAAACATATTGGGGTCACGCTCGGTGAAAGCATTATCACTATTTTTGAATGTAATTATTACAATCGCAATGAAAGCGAAAAAAATTAAAATAGCCAAGCTTCTACTTGAGGGAATATATGTTTTTTTAATATGAAGTACTTCTAAATTTTTTGATTGACATGATGGGCATTTTTTAGGATCTGACGCCATCCATTTATTGGGGCAGTCGTTACATTTATATGTTTTAATGTCATACATAAATTTAATTTTCTCGATCTTCAAAATCTTCTTTTTCTGATTGAGTTATTTGGTAATATATAAGATATATAAAAACAACTAATAATACAATCCAAAAAAACACACTAAAATTCATATTAATTTAATTTAACAGCGGTTCCATAAGCTAAAATTTCGGAAGCGCCTTGTGTAATTACAGATGTTGAAATCCTAATATTTATAATAGCATCAGCCCCTAATTTCTCACCATCTTTTATCATTCTTTGAAGGGCCTGTTCTCTCGAATCTGCTTGTAATTTAGTGTACTCACTTAGCTCCCCTCCTATTAGATTTTTTAAGCCAGCAAACAGATCTTTTCCAATATGGCGAGTTCTAACAGTACTTCCTCTCGCAAGACCTAAAATCTCTATAACTTCTTTTTTTGGAATGTAATCAGTGGTTGATAAAATCATAACTATAAACTAACCAAATGTTAATTAATTTTAAACAAATATAATTTATATTTGTTACATGAAACGATACATACAGATACTAATTCTTTTTCCTTTTATTTCTTTTTCTCAGATTCAGGTTAATGAGTTTTTTGCCGATAGCGGAGATTGTTGTTTAGATGATTTTGGTGAAGCGGAAGATTTTGTGGAAATTATTAATCTTTCCGCAGAAGATCTTGATTTAGCGGGATATTATTTTGGTGACTTAAATGGTGGGACAATTATAGGTGATGATTCTCCAGAAATTACAACAATTTCGAGTGGCGGCATAAAGGTTTTGTGGTTCGACAAAGACACTGATCAGGGATTATTACATATAGATGCAAAATTAAATAGCGGGGGGGAGAATATTATATGCATTAACCCTCTTGGGGACACAATTATAAATATTACTTTTCCTGCTCAATATGAAGATATTTCTTTCGCCTCTTTTCCTGATGGTCAAATTTATAACACAGGGTGGGATTTTACCATGTGTCCTAGTCCGGGGGAAATTAATAATCCTTGTCCAATGATAGAGGGTTGTACTAGCCCAAGCGCGGACAATTATGATTCTGCGGCAAGTATAGAGAATGGGTCGTGTATTTTTAATTCTACAGATGGTCTTTTGATTAATGAATATGGTGCCTCAAATTGCAACAATCAGGGAAGTAATTGTGGTGATTATGAAGATTGGATTGAATTATATAACAATACAGGTTCTGCAATTGATTTAAATGGATATTACTTAAGTGATAGATTAGATAACCCTGTGAAATGGCAATTCACAGAGTCTGTTGTTATTCAACCAAATAGTTTTGAAATAATATATGCGTCAGGTAGAAATCAAATGAATGATGACGGTCAGTATGATGACGGTCCTCATACTAATTTTAAATTATCTCAAACGAAGTATAATGAATATATAGTGTTATCTAATCAAGAAGGCGAGATGTTGTCATATCTTAATATTACACCAAACCAACTAAACCACTCGAGGGGAAGGGTTGCTGATGGCGACTTACAGTGGGGTGTCTTCACTTCCCCTACTGCCGGGAGCAGTAATCAGAATAGTAGCCCTAGTTATGTTTCCGTTCCCGAATTTAGTTTAAATCCGGGGTTCTATGATAATCAGGTAGAGGTTTCTATTTCTACTCAAGACACTGGTGTTTTAATTTATTATACAACAAATGGAGATTGGCCTAATGACGGCGATCAATTATTTGCTGACATTGATGTTGATGGGACGATATCACAGGGAGGCGATCCAATTGTTGTTGATGAAACAACGGTTATAAGGGCGATTGTGTATGATAAGTTTAGTGATAATTTGCCAAGCTTTACAGAAACAAACACTTACTTTATTAACTCTCCGCATACAGTTAATGTTATTTCTATTTCTGGTGATTTGGTAGATAATTTGTTAAATGGAAATCAAATTAAACCAATGGGCTCTTTTGAAATTTTTGATAATGAGGGTGTTTTAATAGATGAGGCTACTGGTGAATTTAATGAGCATGGAAATGATTCTTGGGCTTATCCGCAAAGAGGATTTGATTATATCACTAGAGATCAGCATGGGTATAATTATGCAATAAGAAATGAATTGTTCAGAGAGAAAAGCAGAGAAGAGTATCAAAGGTTAATTATTAAGGCTGCGGCTAATGACAACTATCCTTTTACTGGTGGAGCCCCCGCTCACATAAGAGATCAATATATTCAGTCGCTTTCTCAGGTTGGTGAGTTAAGGTTAGATGAGCGGTCTCATGAATCTTGTATTGTGTATGTAAATGGTGAATACTGGGGTGTTTATGATGTGCGAGAAAAGGTAGATGATTTAGATTTCACAGAGTATTATTATAATCAAGGGTATGGAAATGTGGATTTTTTAAAAACATGGGGGGGTACCTGGACTGATATTGGGGACAACACTACTCAACAGGAGTGGAACGCCCTCAGGGACTTTATAGTAGACAACGATATGACCAACGCAGATAATTATCAATACGTAAAAAGTGTTTATAATACAGGAAGTTTAATAGATTACTTTATATTAAATTCTTATGTTGTTTGTATGGATTGGTTAAACTGGAATACTGCTTGGTGGAGAGGAAAAAACCCTGATGGAGATAAAAAGAAATGGAGGTATGCTCTTTGGGACATGGATGCTACTTTTGGACATTATGTCAATTATACTGGGATTCCAGAAACTGGACCTGAGGCGGACCCTTGTGATCCAGAGGGGCTAGGTGATCCTGGTGGCCAGGGGCATGTTCCAATTTTAAATTCTCTTTTTGAAAATGAAGAGTTTACGGCTGATTATATAAATAGGTATGCGGATTTATCAAATAGCACATTTTCTTGTGATTTTATGATTTCCCATTTGGATAGTTTGATTTCTATTATTGAGCCTGAAATGCCACAACAAATTGAAAGGTGGGGAGGAAATATTCAGCAATGGGAAGATAATGTTCAAGAATTGCGGGATTATATTCTAACTAGGTGTTCTGATGTTATAGTCACAGGTATGGAGGATTGTTATGATGTTGAGGCGATTGCTTTAAATGTTGTTATAGAGGGGGAGGGTGATGTTCAAATTAACAGTATTGATTTAAACCCCACTAATACTCCCTGGCAGGGAACTTATTACTCGGGTATTCCTATTGAAATAGAAGCAATACCATATGAACTAGTTAATTTTTATTGGGAAATAATAGATGGCGATGCTGTTATAGATAATGTAACAGACTTAGAGACAACGCTTTCTATGGTTTCTGGCCCCGTCACATTAGTTGCTAACTTTGATGCATGTGCTTTAATAGAATCTGACTTGATCGTGGGGCCTTATGAAGTTGAAGAGGGCGAAATATCACAATATAGTTTTTTTGGTGGAGAGCAAAATGAAATAGAATGGGAAGTTGTTGGTGGTGAAATTTTATGGACATCGGGTTTTGACAATTCCATTGCCGTTCAATGGAATTATGGAGAAACGGAGGGTTCAATCGTTCTTGGTGCCGCCAATGAGTTGGGGGAATTAATATGTTACACAACTACTATAACAATTAACGAAGCTGACCCGATAACTTCTTTAGGAGAGTCGGGCGGTGAGGTTTTGAGTGTTTTTCCTAACCCTTTTTCAAATAACATTAATGTTGTTTCTAACCAACAAATATCCTCTTTTGTTTTGGTTGATCAGCTTGGCAAGGTCTTGTACCAAGTTAATGAGCCCGCGCTTGATGGCTTAAGTCCATATACTTTAAATATTGAATTTTTAAATTCAGGTATATACTTCTTGTTTATTAACACTCATAACGGGGTAAGTGTAAAAACGATAAAGAAAACATAAACACCTATAAAACAACGACTTACAAACGTTCCACGTGGAGCATTTATCTTCCTAAGTGTACTAAAAGCACATTTATGTCAGAGGGTGATACTCCTGATATTCTAGAGGCTTGGCCGATTGTTCGGGGTTGTTTTTCTTTTAGTTTTTGTCTTCCTTCTGAAGAGATTGATAAAAGTTTGTCGAATTTAAAGTTTAATGGTAGTTTTATATTTTCTAGTCTGCTTAGTTTTTCTGCATTGATTTTTTCTTTTTCAATATATCCTTTATACTTTGTGTTGATTTCAAATTGTTCAAGGGCTTCTTTGTTTTTTCCGTGCTTTTCAAAAAATGACCTAAAGAAGTTAGTTTTTTCAAGCTTTTTTATTTGAATTTGCGGTCTGGACAAAATCTTTTCTATTTTTGTTTTTTGTGATATCTCTGACTCTTTGTTCTTTTTTAGAACTTTGTTTATTTCTTGAGGCTCAAACGACTCGTTTTTAATTAGTTTTTTAAGTTTAGTTATATATTCTAGTTTTTCTTTTAGGTTTTTAATTCTTTGATTCGTTGCTAGACCTAGGGATTGCGCTGTTGGTGTTAGTCTTATATCTGCGTTATCCTGTCTCAGGATTATTCTAAATTCAGCCCTAGATGTAAACATTCGATAAGGCTCTTCTGTTCCTTTGGTTATTAGGTCATCGATTAAAACGCCTATATAGGATTCGTTTCTTCGGAAAACAATAGGATCTTTTTTTTCTAGAGATAGCGCTGCGTTTATTCCGGCCATTAAGCCTTGGCAAGCGGCTTCTTCATAACCTGTTGTTCCATTAATTTGGCCTGCAAAATATAAATTTTTAATAAGTTTTGTTTCCAGGCTGTGTTTTAATTGTGTTGGTGGGAAGTAGTCGTATTCTATTGCGTAGCCAGGTCTAAACATTTTCACATTTTCTAGTCCGGGAATTGCTCTTAAGGCTTTATGTTGAGTTTCTTCTGGCAAAGATGTTGAAAACCCATTCACATAAATTTCACATGTATTCCATCCTTCCGGCTCAATAAAAATCTGATGCCTTTCCTTTTCTTTAAATCTGGTTATTTTGTCTTCTATCGATGGGCAGTATCTTGGTCCCTTTGCTATTATTCGGCCTTGGAACATAGGTGATTTTTCAAATCCTTCTGCTAGAATTTTGTGTACTTTTTTATTTGTGTGAGCAATAAAGCAAGGTTTTTGCTTTTTAATTGAGTACTCATTTAAAAAACTGAAATTTTTTGCTTTAGAGTCACCATGGTCTTCCTCCAATAGTTTGTAATTAATAGTTCTTCCGTCTATTCTTGGTGGTGTCCCTGTTTTCATTCTTCCTAGCTCAAAGCCTGAGCTTTGCAAAAAGCCACTAAGTCCAATCGACGACCTTTCACCGCTTCTTCCTCCTTTAAAATTTTTTTCCCCTATATGAATTTTTCCATTTAAAAAAGTCCCATTTGTTAAAACAACACTTTTTCCCTTTATCTCTATACCCAGCATTGTTTTTACTCCAGTTACTATTTTATTTTTTACTACTAATCCAACTACCATGTCTTGCCAAAAATCTATGTTATGGTTTTTTTCCAACAACAACCTCCATTCTTCTGCAAATCTCATTCTGTCATTTTGTGATCTAGGGCTCCACATTGCAGGGCCTTTAGATTTATTTAACATTTTGAACTGTATCATTGTTTTATCCGTAATAATTCCAGAGCCCCCTCCAAGAGCATCTATCTCTCTGATTATCTGGCCCTTAGCTATTCCTCCCATTGCTGGATTACAAGACATTTGCGCTATTGTTTGCATGTTCATTGTTACTAGTAGGCATTTTCGTCCAAGATTAGCTCCAGCTAATACGGCTTCGCACCCAGCGTGCCCTCCGCCCACCACAATGAGGTCGTAATTTGTTTTAAAAACACTCATATAACAAGTTTTAAAAATTGATTTTCAAGCCTCCTCATTATTTTTTTTTCTTCCGGCTTTTTATCCTTATATCCAGCTAAATGTAAAATTCCATGAATAATAACACGTGAAAGCTCTTCTTTAAATTTAACATCATAAGTTTTTGCGTTCTCTCTCACCCTTTCCACACTAATAAAAACATCTCCTTTGATTCTGGTTTTTTCTGAGTAATCAAAACTAATAACATCTGTTAGGTCTTTGTGATTTAAAAATTTAATATTTAATTTTTGTAAATAATCATCAGAGCAAAAAATAAAACAAACAGAATCCGTTTTGGTTTTTTTATTTTTTATAAAATCAAGAATTTTATATTTTGGAGGCAGGTTTCTGGGAGAGAAAGAAACATCTTCAAATAAATATTTAATAGCATTCATTTACAAATCTTCTTTTATTAATGAGTTAAAGTATTCGTTCACTTTTTCTTTATAATAGTTAGTTAATGAGGGTGGCGAAGTTTTTAAAAGTTCTTTTTGATAAGATTTGAGTAATTCATATTTCAATATAATCTCTTCTTCGTTGTTTGTGTAATCAGTCCCCTCAATAGACTCTCTTTCTTCTGACTCTCCCTGTTCCCTTAAGGCGCCGTCAAGTTCTAATAATTTAGATATTATTTGTTTTTGTCGAATTAAAGTTTCAATTGTGATGTTTTTATTCGCAATATCCTGTTCTGTTTTTTCCATTTTTTCTAGAGCTTCTTTTAAATTTTTAACATCAGTATTTTTTTCTAAACTACCCTCGAATTCTTTTAAAGCTAGCCTAATTTTTTCTTGTTTAGCTAACATTTCTACTAATTCTTTTGAAAAACCTTCATCAGATTGCCCCTCTTTTTTTCCTTTCCGCATCTTTTCCATGTGATCTTGTAGTTCTTGTTGCATTTTTTTGAGTTCGCCTGGTTTAGGTTTTCCGTTTCCTGGTTTTTGGCATTCTTGAGAACTAGGTAATTCAGAAGAGAGGTCTTTTTGTATTTGTTCTAAAATGTCTCCTAATAATACTGCTAAGTTGTTTGCGGAGGTCATTATATACTGTTGCTTACCTGTTCCTTTAAAAGTTTCACGTTCTCTAAAATAATCAATAGCCTCATCGGTTTTTTCTTGTATAATATTTATCTCTCTATTTACGGTCGCTGATATTTGAGGAATTCTCTTACTTAAGGAAAATAACGAGTCTTCAATCACTCTAGCGTCATTTCTTAAGTCTCCTTGCTTGTGCATTAATTCAACATATTGTGGGTCATTTGAATCTAAATCACCCATTTTGAGCATAAGACTTTCTTCTGATTTAGAAAAGAAAATCAAATTCTCTAATATTTGTCGTAATGTTTCTATGTTTTCCATTTGTTGCTCAATAGACTCTTCTTGTTTTTGTTTTTCTAGTTGTTTTTTTAAGCTGCCAAGTTTTTCAGAAGATAATTTTTGTGATTTAGAAGCCTGTCGTTTTTTCTTTTTTTCTAATTGATTCAAGCTGTTTTCCATAGCTTTTTGTATTTCTTCTTCTTCTTTTTCTGTGTTTAAGGGGTTTTTATTATTTAAATCTTTTTTAAGCTTTTTTAGTTCCTTAAAATTTTCTTTAAAATTTACGAAATCCGTTATATTTTCTTGTTGTTTTTCTTTGATTTTTTGTAAGTCGGCATCTTTTTCTAAAGAGTTCTTAGATAAATCTTCTTCTTTTTTTTGTAGTGAGTTTAATTCTTCAAGGATTTCTTCCAGTTTTTGATCAAACTCAAATTGTTTAAGTAATTCTAAATTTCGATCAAGTTCTTTTTCAACATCTTCATTAGATAATTTTAGTTGTTGGATTTTTTCTTGCAATTCTTTTTTATCTATATTTTCCATAGAGTTTTCTAATTCTTTAAATAAATTTTTCATCTCTTCTGGCATGATTTTTTGAAACAACTCTTGTAATTGTTTTTGTTTATTTAGCAATTTCTCGCTTAACTTTTGAACTTCGTTTCTTTCCTTTTGATTGTTTTGTATTTTGCTTTCTAATTCTTTTAAGGTTTTTTCCAAAGATTGATAATTTTGTAATAAATTCTTCACTTTTTGTTTTCCTTGCCAGTCTAACTTCTCCTCTTCTACAAGTGACTTTTCAATATCTTCAAGTTGTTTAGATAGCGTTTCCATTGAATTTAATTGCTCTTCAAGTTCTCTTTCTATTTTTTTATTTTCCTCATCTATCTTAATCAAAACTTCTTTTTTAGAAGGGCTTTTAAATTCAATAGATTGGCTTTTTGTTTTCTTATAATTATTAACTCTATCATTATCATAAATCGTGAAAAAATATTTTAACTCACCGCCTGGTTGAATAGGTATTTTAGACATATTCAACGTTTTAAAAAATGTTTGATTAGTTGAGTTGCGATTAATTTTTATTTTCTCCTTAATAATTGTATCATTTTCTGGATTTTTAATTAAAGCGGTAAAAAATAAATTAGAGAAGCCATAATCATCTTGAATAACTCCTTTAATTAATTTTTGCTTTGGGCTAATTGAATCAAAAAACTCTTCAATGGAAATAGATGGAAAGGCATCTTTAATTACATCTATGTTATAGTGAAGGGAATCTTTAAATGATGAGTATTCATTTGAGACACTAATAGAATATGTACTAGATTCAAAAACTTTTTGTTCAATCAAACACGACCTAGTTGAGTCAGGCTTTAATATAATTATAGAGTCGTTTATCGTAAAAGAAAGCTGATTAGTATTTTTAGTTTTTAGGCCCCACTTAATAAGGCTACCTTCAGGAACTTTTAAAACACCAATATTTTCATATTCCTTAACTCCTATTTTAGTGTGTTTTGGTGGCTGTACAAATACACTCATTTCATTTAATATTGGAATAGGAAGTGTAGACAACTTATATTCTGTTGAATAAATTTTTTCATGAAAGAGTTTAAAAAAAATATCATTTTCAACAGAGTAGAATTTATGAGTAAACTCCCCAATTCCATTAGCAATCATTTTAAAGTCTTCGCCCCCATAGTTGATATAAATCTCTTGAGGTATTTTTTTGCCACTAACACGAACATTTAAATCAAAATTTGATTTTTCTAATGTTTCTAATTTTGAATTTTGAATTTCAAAATCAAAAGGGTTAGGGCGAGCAAAATGAGTATTGTAGTTTATTAATCTATTTGAAGCTTGAGCTATTATCTGTGTGTTTCCTGAAAAAAAAATGATTAACAAAATGAATATTGGAAACATGGAAAACTTCAAATATCTAATAGTTTTTTTCCAATCAATTGCATTTTGAAATGAGAATGATTTAATATCAGTGTACTTTTTTTCTATACTAGCATTAATTAGTTCTCTGGAAGAAGAGTCAATAAGGTTAAGCTCTAGTATGTTAATTAACTTGTCTTCTATTTCAGGAAAATGTTTTCCAATTAATTTCGCAACACGTTGATTTTCTTCCGGTGTCTTGATAACACGAATTAAGTTAAACAAGGGCTCCCCAATAAGTTTTAATATTAAGACACCCATAATAAACAGATATGTCCAAAATAGAATTTTTCTAAATGAAGGATTTAAAAAAGAAAAGTATTCAATTAAACAAATGGTAATAAAAAACACAATAAGAATTGTGGCACAAGAAAGCAAACCTTGGAAAACTAAGTTTCTATAGTATGCTCTTGAAAATTGTGCTAAGCGATTTATTACACTGCTAAAAGATTTGTTCATAATATAAAATTACTAATATTAAGTTTTATTATTAAAACTTAACTATAATTTAAAATATTACAAGTTCTTTTTACTGATTAATAACTTTATAAATACAATTTAAACTTATATTTACTTTTTTTATAGACCTATGAAAAATCAAATAAGAGTTCGGTTTGCTCCTAGTCCAACGGGCCCTCTACATATGGGCGGTGTTAGAACGGCGCTTTATAATTATTTATTTGCGTTAAAAATGAAAGGTCAGTTTATTCTTAGAATAGAAGACACGGATCAATCTAGATATATAGAAGGGGCCGAAGAATATATTTTAAACAGCTTAGACTGGTGTGGTTTGAAATTCCATGAAGGCCCCCATTTAAAAGGCGAATATGGCCCATATAGGCAATCAGAGAGAAAAGAATTATATAAGCTATACGTTGATAAATTAATTGCTTCTGGCAAAGCATATTATGCTTTTGACAGCGAGCAAGAATTAGATGAAATGCGAGTGAATTTAAAGAAAGCGGGTGTCCAATCCCCTCAATATAACCATATTAGCCGTCAAACAATGAAAAATTCATTAACTCTTCCTGTAGAGGAGGTGGATAAAAAATTAAGTAATAATGAGCCGCATGTCATTAGAATTAAAATGCCCAGAAATCAAACCATAAAATTTCAAGATAAAATAAGAGGATGGGTTTCTTTTAACACCAATCATTTAGATGACAAGGTTTTATATAAATCTGACGGCATGCCCACATATCATTTAGCTAATGTTATAGATGATCATCTAATGAAAATTTCACATGTGATAAGAGGGGAAGAGTGGCTGCCATCAGCGCCATTACATGTATTTTTGTATCAATCTTTTGGTTGGGAAAAACAAATGCCACAATTTGCGCACTTACCTTTAATTTTAAATCCTGAGGGAGATGGCAAACTAAGCAAAAGAGACGGAGATCGGTTGGGGTTTCCGATATTTCCAATATTGTGGAAAAATAAAAAAACCAATGTTAATATTGAGGGTTACAAGGAAAAAGGTTTCTTACCAGAAGCTTTTATAAATATGTTGGTTTTTTTAGGTTGGAACCCTGGAAATGCTCAAGAAATTTTTTCAATGAACGAGTTAATAAAAGAATTTACTTTAGAAAGGGTTGGAAAATCAGGGTCTAGATATAGTTATCAAAAAACAAAATGGTTTAATCAACAACATTTAAGGTTAAAATCCAATCAGGAAATAAGAGACAAAACTACTTTCCCAAAAGATTTTAAAAAAAGTAAAGAGTACATTTTGAAAGTTATAGAATTAGTAAAAGAAAGATGTACTTTTTTTGAAGATGTAATTAAAGAATCGAATTATTTGTTTAGCGCTCCAGATGATTATAACTCGGTTGCTGTAGAAAAGAAATGGAATAAGGAAACGGTTTCTCATTTAACTTCGTTAAAATTAAAATTCATTTCATCTAAAGATTTTACGAAAAACAACATAGAGGTAATCTTTAAAGATTATTTAGAGCTATCTCAAGTGGGTTTTGGCCAAGTGATGCCAGGTTTGAGAATTTCAATTACTGGAAAAATGCAAGGCCCGTCCATGTTTTCTGTTATGGAATTGTTAGGCTTACACGAAGTTATAAGCAGGATAGATAAAGCAATAGAAACACTAGGAAATGGGTAAAATTATCATTAGAGATATGCAAAATTATGCCTTTCATGGTTGCTTGCCATCAGAAAAAAAGATAGGAGGGGTGTATAAAACTACATTATGGATTGAGGGTGATTTTTCTCAATCAGAGCAGGAAGATGATTTAAGCACCACTATAGATTACGAAAAAGTGGCGTTATTAGTGTGTGATGAAATGAAAAAATCTTCAGATTTAATTGAAAATGTTACTCGTAGAATCTTAGATCGAATGATGGATTTATTTCCTAAAATTATGATATTAAAAGTACGAGTTGTTAAAATCAACCCACCTGTAAATGCAGAGGTCCCTCAAGTAGAATATGTTTTAGAGCAAAAAAGATAAGATTTCATTTTTTTGACTACATAATATTTTATTAAGTTTGCACCAACTAAAGGTCGGATGGCCGAGTGGCTAGGCAGTGGTCTGCAAAACCATCTACACCGGTTCGAATCCGGTTCCGACCTCTCTTTCTTTAAAAAAAGTTTTATTAACAAGTTTTCAACAATTTACTTGGTTTTCCAGAAGATTTTTTAGAAATTTAAGAAATAGTGGAGTGCCCCATTTTGTACATTTTTATCGCATTTCCACGAAAATAACAGAATAAAAACACTAGAAAACCTCCAAATTGGATGATGCTCTTAGGGCAGGTTTGGTTTTTGGTTTTCAGTGTGTTTTAATATTAATATTAATAATAGTAGCTATGAAAAAACAATTATTAAAAATTAAAATAACGTTTCTAGCGTTGTTTTCAGTTTTGGTATTAACAAATGTTAATGCTCAATCATTCGATTTTACAATTACAGATGCAAATATGACTGTTCAGATAAGTGATGAGGTCTGCTCTCAATGTCAAACAGGAGATTTGTTAGGTGCGTTTTTCACTAACGATTCAGGTGAGCTGCAGTGTGCAGGTTACACCTTATGGGAAGGTATTGATCAGTATGCTATTGCCGTTATGGCTTCCGAGTCAGGTCTAGATAATGGTTTTGCGGCTGGTGAAGAATTCACTTGGGGAATTGGTAGTTTGGAGGGAGGTGTAACAATATTATTGAGTTCAGAGATGAATGCTAGTCCACCTTTTTCAACAACATTTATTGCTAATGGATTTGGTCAGATTTTATCTCTTTCTGAATTAACAGATTCTGGATGTGCTGATAATGATGATTTAGTATCGCCATTAGGTTGTGCTACAGCCGTAAGTGCTTTAGGTTGTGATTTTACATACAACGGAACTTTAGTTAGCGACGCTTGTCCTGAAACATGTGATAGTTGTCCGGAAGAATGTGCTGATAATGATGATTTAGTATCGCCATTAGGTTGTGCTACAGCTGTAAGTGCTCTAGGTTGTGATTTTACATACAACGGAACTTTAGTTAGCGACGCCTGCCCTGAAACATGTGATAGCTGTGGAGACTCCGCTGCAGTTTTAGGATGTACTTGTGATTTAGCATTTAACTATGATCCTACTGCTACTGAGGATGATGGTTCATGTGTTGTTCTTTCAGGTGGTTGTGGTGATTCAGATTCAGATTATTATTCTGGAGACGCTTGTTCAACTGCAACATTTGCAGATCCTGATTGTGGTCCATCTGTAATAGGTCCCTTTGACTTTACAATTACAGATGCAAATATGACTATTCAGGTATCTGGATCAGCAGCTTCTTGGAATGGAGGCGCGCCTCCACCAAATGGATCTTTATTAGGTGCATTTTTTACTAATGATGATGGAGAATTACAGTGTGCTGGTTATGCAGAAATGACAGGTGAAGATCAATATGCTATTGCAGTTTGGGCTTCAGAGTCGGGTTTAGATAATGGTTTTGCCGCTGGTGAGGAGTTCACATGGGTTTTATCAATGGGAGGAGAATCTTTCATAGCAGATTCTTACGAAATGAATGCTAACCCGCCATTTTCAACAACATTTGTTTCTAATGGTTTTGGGCAAATATTATCAGTAGCTTTTTCTGGTGACGTAACAATTACTAGTGGTTGTACAGATGACGCAGCGTGTAACTATAATGCAGATGCTACTGAGGATGACGGTTCTTGTACTTTTGCTGATTCAGGTTATGATTGTGATGGAAACTGTTTAGCTGATGCTGACGGTGATGGTGTTTGTGATGGTGA
>MDSW01157679.1_pt1 | contig 15747 bp, 2 predicted proteins | sample 811171 | NCBI WGS metagenome assembly MDSW01 (sample SAMN05326641, study PRJNA326480) | marine metagenome | isolation source: seawater | place: Atlantic Ocean: North West | collected 2012
AAATGATTATTCAAAATTCTCGCCTACCCCGTACGCCGACTGAAATTTCACGCCTTCACGCAGAAAGCAGTCGATACCAAGGCTATGAAAACAAGGCTGTTGCAATTGGGTTAGTCAATGAACCGCGTTATACCAAAAACGGCCACCTCATGTGGAGGCTGGAGGATGAAACTGGGGAATTGACCTGCTTACTTACCAAGCGTAAGGGCGATGACCGAGACCGAGCCCATGAACAAATCTTAGAGGCGGGTTTGATGCCAGATGATGTACTCGGAGTATCTGGTACTTTCAGTCAAACTGGCGACATGTTCTATGTCGATGATTTACACTTCCCAATGGAAGCAAGTCATCAGAAAGTTTCTGCTGAGCACGGCGTGAGCGTAGCTTTCCTTTCAGATATTCACGTGGGTTCAAAGACATTCTTGGAGGCACAATGGCACAAGATGGTTCGATGGTTTCATTCCGACCCGCTTGCAAAGACCATCAAATATCTCATTTTGTCTGGAGACTGTGTCGACGGCGTAGGGATCTATCCGGGACAGGACAGTGAACTCTCTATTCCCGACCTCTTTGGGCAATATGCTGAATTTGCACGACTTTTGGAATTACTGCCAGACTGGGTGGAATGCGTCATGCTGCCAGGAAATCACGATGCTGTTCGGCCAGCAGAGCCTCAACCCACTTTTGAAAAGGACATCCAACAAGATTACAACACGACGACTTTTGTCGGAAACCCATGCGATTTTTCCTTACATGGAGTCCGACTGCTCTCTTACCACGGAAAGTCAATTGACGACTTCGTAGCTGGTCTTCGTACAGTCACCTATGCTGACCCAGTCGAAGCAATGCGACAAATGCTTCGACGTCGGCACTTAGCCCCTCAATGGGGGGGTAAAACTCCACTTTCACCCGAACCTGAAGATGGCTTAGTCATCCGGGAAGTACCGGACATCTTCGTTACTGGCCACGTTCACGGACATGCTTGTGTTGATTTCAAAGGTACAACACTCATTTGTTCAAGTACATGGCAAGATCAAACATCATACCAGCGAATGCTCGGGTTCCAGCCAAAACCATGTATGCTGACAATTGTCAATCTCAAGAGCCATGCCACAACAGCAATTCCGTTTGCTTGATTATTCAAAGCGCAATAATGGAAGGATAGCACGCAAATCTTTTTGGTGAATCACATCGATGTCAGCCTTCTCAAAAGCAGCCAGTGAAGACTCGCGAGTTGGATTAAATCCAATAAAGCGACTTCCATTAACATGCATGGACAAATCCATTTCTGAATCACCAACGGAGACACAATTCTCGACTTCAAGATTATTCATTTCCAATAATCGTAGAATAATCTCCCCTTTACCAGTAGCATGTAACCGACAGACTCCATCATCGGAAAGAGTGTCGTCATCATTGAAAACAAAACCATTTGCAATCCAATCATCGACATTTAGCATAGAGGCGATTGAAGCAACAAAGAGGTCGACCCCGGCACTTACAATGGCGACAAATACCCCATTTGCTTGTAATTCCTCGACAACTTCCCTTGCACCTTGCATTAATTTTACACCGGAGTAAGCTCGAAACAGTTCATCACGATAAATCGGGTCTTGAATAGACTTCCACATCCGAATATCGGAACGCATGAATTCTACGTCGGAAAACTCTCCATCAATGAAGCGTTGTAAATTCACAGAATTGTCCGTACCAAAATGGTCATGGAGAGTTCGCCAGGAACTGACAGCATCAACGAGAACGCCATCGCAGTCAAACACAACGCATGTTGTTTTAGGGGTGGGGACCGATTCAACCATGTGATTCATTCCTCTGAACACGACCTTACTTGAAAGCCTTCGCTCAGTTGAGAAAAACAAAATTGACCGAAGTCAAAAGAAAAAAAAAGTCCGAAGGCAGGGGGCTCCTTTCGGTAACCCCCTGCGATCGGGTGGCTCTCTGCCTCCAAGGAGACAGTCATCCCGTTACAGGGATGCGGGAGACAAAGGGGAGGGACATGTGTCCCTCCCCAATGCGTCCGATTTCGTCAGAAACGATTACACTCAAGCAAGGTCGTATGACAAACCATTCCAAGTTCGCAAAAGCGAACCTGAATCGCCAACGGCCCCAGGACTGTAGATAAGAGTTATCTTCACATCTTCCAAAGGTGTTCCATCTGCAAGGTGCGTTCGCACAAAGATTTCATCACCAGTGTTGAAGGTTGAAACTTTATCTTCACCCTCGGTGTTAACTTGATCTACAAACGTAACCATAGAGTCGCTGTTTGCCGGATTGAATCCATACACGCCATTGGTATCCGCTAGATTGTAAGTATCAACCTGTGGAGCACCAGCACCGTCTACATATTGGATTCGAACCTGAACCGCTTGTGTTGCCAAGTCTGTTTCAGAAGACTGGACACTGATTCGCCAGTGGCCATCATCAACATCGAAACCGTTGACATTTTCCAATGATTCAAAGGTGATACGAGGAACACCCTTGACATCGGTATCTGCAAGACTACTTGCCCAAACGTAGATCACACCAGAGAGAACAACAGTGATTGCGACCATCAAGATGGTAGCAATAACTGGGCTCACTGCCATGTCATCATCTTCGAGGTTCTCAGTAACTTCTTCCTCATCTTCAGCACGGCGGCTGGAGAAGGCAAGAGCGCTGACAAAGAGACCTGTTAGGCTGACAACAACAATGCTTGGTGCGAATGAAGGCACTGAATTTGCACCGATGGTTCGGACAACAGCAGGCAGAGGTTGGTCGGTAGCACCGAACGATTCTGAACCTGCAGCAAATTCATTGCACTTACCCCAGTCGGAGCTTGCTTCAGCAGTATCCAAGTCGAGGGTTGTTAGGCGGTTGTTACACCAGTAACTGTCTTCAAGCATTGGTCGGCGTTCAGAGGTCTGTGAAGAACTCTGTCCGTATTGACCAGGAGCAGACCAATCAGAGCCTTGTGAACCACCGCTGTTCGAGCGGTGGGACGTTGGGTCATCTGCTTGGAATCGCTCACTTGCAGGAACGGTCAAGTCGCATACTTCATCAAGGCATGTTAGAACATCCATTGAAACTTCGACCTTTGTCGTATCCTTTGTCATGAAGATTTCTTCGTTAACAGTGATGCTTGTTCCGTAATCTGGGACATTGTAGTATTTGGTCGTCTCTGCTTCAGAGTGTCCGTCCGTGTGGAAGGTTACTGCGAGCATGTGGTCGTAGTTGTATGGTCCTTCATCGCCACCAGCATCGATATTCACTGAAACAGGAATATATGTGCCAGTCATGATGTTGGTAATTCCGTTGAAGTTAACACCAGAAACATCGTCAAGCGAATAATCAGCAACATTCTCTGCAACACGTTCTACAGTAACATACATGATTACGTCGTCAGTTCCTTGCTGGTAATCAGCAATAGGCATAACTTGGTTATCGTAGTTAGGTGTATGTGATGGTGCAGTAGCAGTATCCTTGAGAACCAAGTTGATTGCACAGAATGTCTGTCCATTTGGTCGCAATTGGTGGATACCGTTGTCGTTCATGTAGTCAACTTCCCAATCGTAACCGTTTGTGGTTGCATCTGGGATAAGGGTAAACACGAGGTCTGTGCCAACGATTGCAGTTGTGAAGTAGTTGGTGTATGTGCACTGACTGGTCGGTTCAACAGTCCATGTGTGGTCTGTTGGAACGTCGTGGTCAATATCACTCATCAATGGTAGAAGGTCCCAAGTGAGGTTGTCAGCATTGGTATCGTCTTCAGTCATAGTGATGTATTCACCTTCACCTGTTGCTCGGTCGCCTGCTGTATTCAACAACAAGTTTTGACCGTTCGCATCTTGCAAGGAGATCACTGGTGCGTCGTTCACTGGTGCGACTGAGAAGTCGACAGTGAATGGAGTTGCATCTGTGTTCTCGTTACCGTTATCAGACAAGTCAAGTGTGATGGTACACATTCCACCCTTCTCATTTGCTGTGTTCTCAGTAATGACAAGGTTGTTCAATGCGTCCACTTCAACACCGAATGCTACACAGGACGAGTCAACAGCTGCACTCCAAACGTAGGATTGGCGGTCAGGCGATTGTTCGTTTGCCATGTCTCGGATGTAAGAACTCGAAGCGTTCGACACATCACCGAGGAACTTGGTCCAAGAACCAAATCCTTCTGCGAGAATGTTGTTCACAGGAGTTCCATCAGCGAGTTGGTCAGTCGAGATGATTGGCATGCAATCAACTTCCTGGACGTTACAAATCACTGGTGCATCGTTAACGTTGGTTACTTCGAATGTGATGCTCTGAGAGTCAGTCAAGCCGTGGCTGTCAGTAACTACAAAGTCATATTCAAGTGTTCCAAATTGGTCAGCAAGAGGCGTAATGGTCATTGTTTGACCATTTTGATTCCATGCAACGACATCGTTGTTGTCAAACGCATCCAAGTTGCTATCAGAAGAAGTCCAAGTGAGGTCTGCTTCAAGGTCTTGAACATCGTCAACCAAGTTTGTTAGGCTGAAGGTGTAAGCTGCAGAATCTTCCGTAACAGTAATATCAGCAAGTGTTGACAATATTTCAGGACATGCACGAGCCATATTGAGGTTGATTGCAACGTTGGTAGCAAGAGACAAGTCTGTTGCTGTAGCCCAATCGTATGCACAGTCTGCTTCTGTCTTAATCATGACATCGTAGTTCTTAGCAACACTTGGAGTGTTGGAACCCTTGAATGATCGGTAGACAAGAACTTCGTCTGCAATAGCACCATCTGAAAGGTCGTCGTGCGTGAGCTCAACGGTCATGTATTCAGTGAACGACTGCAAAGTGTTTACAGAGTCAATGGTTTGTGTTGGGTGGACTGTGCTGACATCAGCAGTAGTCTCTCCTTGAACGATTGCAACAATATCAATCTGACTTGGTGTTCCACCAATTCGTGAGAATGGGATGGATATTTCAGTCAAGGTGCTTGAAGAAACAACATCAACATTCGCATTACTGAGTGTTGTTGGGCCCCATCCAAGGAAACCGTAACTATACAAGTCAAAGGACGAATCACTGTCAGCCCAAAGCACGTAGTTGGCTTGGAATGGCAAAGTGTGTGCGCCACCGAGGTTGTATCCGGTGCTGCTTCCACTGCCATCAACACTGAGGTAGATGAGAACATCGCTTGCAGCGAGGTCTTCACCGGTCAAACCGATGTAGAGGTCATCACCTTCAATGTAAGTAACCATCATGTCGTTGGTTGCATCACCGCTCATGACACCTGGCATTGCATAGCCAGATGGGTTGAGGGCGTTACCACCGTTCCAATCACTGTCATCGCCGTCAACGACCATGACTTCCGGTTGGAAACTGGTTGAGACGTAAGATGCACGTGTTCCGTCAGTTGATTGAATCAACATTGCAACTTCATTCGAAGGTGCAGCGGTCAAGTGGGTTGAACCCATTGTAAACAAGTTAGCCTCGTCAATGGTTGCAGAAGATGCAACATTGAGTTTCGAAGCAGTAATTGTGTTACCAATCGAAGTTACGTATGCGTTACTTCCAGCATCAATCTGAACAGTTGAAGTAGACCAGGTCATGTTTTCAACAGACCCGACTGATTCAACAGCTTCGAGTGTTGTGTCTGCTGTCGATGTACCGCCATCCCAACGGAATGGAGTGTTCTCGACATACATACCTACGAGTCCAGAAGCGTTCATTGGATAGACCCAGACATCATCGCTGTCGATGACGTGTAGACCTGTTCCAGTTGAGCCTCCGTTAACTGCTGCATTGATAGCAACCACAGTAGCATCATCGACATAGGCACCGTAATCATCACCAGAAATTGATGCATCACCGGTCAATGTGAGTTCTCCACTGGTCTTTTCAACACCTGTAGCGAATCCTGCAATGGTGGTTCCTGTAAGAGTCAAGAGGTCACCGTTAGGATCGTCAGCATCAATTCCGATTGTTGATGTATCACCTTGTCCTTGAAGGACAGAGGATGTGTCAGAAACATCACAGTTGCTGATAACCATTGCATTGTCAGACAATGTAACAGTGTTACGAGCAGAGTTAATTGAGACACTCGAACAATCTTCGAACACCATTCCGACTGCTGAAGGAGCAGTTCGGCCTGGAGATGTAGTTACCGTGTTATCAGCAATCATTGGTCCGGAATATCCGCCTGCTGCGCCACCTTCGACCATGAACACATTGGTTCCACCGTCCCCATAGGAATCTCTGAGAGTCAGAGTGTAGTTTCCGGAGTCAGTGTATGTTCCCAAGGTGTATTCACTGTTACTGTTGAATGTCCAAGTAGGCCAACTTTGTGTTGTTCCATCAGGCTTCAAGAGGGTGATACTCGCTTCGTATCCCCAGCTGTCAGTTTCAATGTTAACAGTCATTGTCTTTCCAGCAGCGAGGTTGACGTTGCATGTAGCAGGTCCGTAGTTGTAGGAGTATCGTCCAATTGAGCACAGAGATGTTGTCGGAGCAGGTGGTGCAGAAGCACTGTCGAGGATCAATCCACCGTCTGCGTCGACGAGTGTGTTGTTATCGACATCACCGTATCCACCGACCAGAGACATTCCTGCGTATGCAGCATCGCCAGCACCGTTGATGGTGTTGCCTGTGATGTGGTAATCGACACCGTTGCTGACATATATTCCATCAGTTCCAGCGTTGATTGTATTATCCGAAATGGTCATACGTGTGTGCTTACCGTTGTAGACACCGATTGCAGCAACTGCAGCAGAGCCACTGTTGATTGTGTTACCAGTGATAACAGCATCATCAGAGTGTCCGTTGCTGTAGAGCCAAATATCTGCAATTTCTCCACCATCGTTGAACACGTTGTTGGAGATTGTTGCGTTATCTGCGCCCCACTCATCAGCTGTATGGTAGTTGTAGTATGCTGAACGTTGTAGCATAACACCAACACCACAGTCATTGAAAGTGTTGCCACTCACGACTGCGCCGTCACCGCCACCAAGCACTAGACAGATGTCTGTGTATTGGATAGCGTTGTTCAATTGTTGGTATCCCTGGAAGTGAGAGATAGAAGAGTTCGTAATTGCGACATCTTCAATTTCCCAATATCGGTTGGAATACTTGTAACCGTTTGTTGCTTCAATCTTAGCAACATTCGAGAACACTGTGTTGTTCGCAACAATATTTGTGATTGGAGAACCGTAGTATCCAATTTCAATACCATACATGCTTCCATCAGATGTATCAGATGCCACACCGTATACAGATGCATCATTCATGTAGACACCTGCGCCGTATGGGAATTGACTGTACCAACGTTGTGTGTTATAGTAATCGTACGCACCTGTAGACAAGAGCGTTGAACCATTGAAGTCATAATCTTGGTTTGTCTTCAGATACATGTAAGGAACGTCAAGCATAATGACATTGTTGGATTGACTCGTTGTCAAACCAGCAAAGTATCCATACTCATTGATTGTTCCACCGTTTCCATCATCGAGAGATCGTGAACCCGATGTTGAGAACGTTCCTTTACAAGGTGAGATAGTTGAGTATGCTGTGCTGGTTGAATACCAGCAAACACGCTCAGTGATCTGAGTCGTCAAAGCAACAGTTTCTGCGTTTCCACTTGCATCTGTCAAAGTTACTCCTTGAGATGCATATCGGAAGTCAGCAGTGTTGTCTGAAGAAGATGTGTAGTAATATTCAACTTCTGCGACACTCATTACTTCGTATCCTGCCAATGAAGGTGTGTTCAAACCAGTTGAGTCAACGGTTGCAGTTACGTATGTGAGGTCTTGAGCAATACCGGATGAATCAGTAATTCCATTTCCAGCAGATGCACCATCTCCATCAATCAATGTGACAGTTGCGCCGGTAACAGCAGCACCATCAGCAGTCAGTGTGACATCGAGTTGACGCATGCGTGTGAACATACCAGTTCCAAGAACATCAACGCTTGTTGAGTCAACGGTTCCTTCAATGAATTCCACATTCGCTGCACTGTTGATAACAACATCCTTGGTGTTACCCATAGTAACATCAGTCATAGTAATATCACCATCACCTGAAGTTTCAACACCGACAGCGTTCGAAGAGATCGAAATACCGTCAAATGTAACATCATTATTGGTATTTTGTCCATACTCGAAAGCAGCGCCAGCACTGTTCACTACAGAACCAGACAAAGTGCCTGTGATGTCCTTTGCGTAGTAAATACCAGCGTTGTTTTGACCATCAAGAGCAATATTTTCAAGATCGATTGAACCGGATGCTGAGTTGCCAACGAGGACACCATAGTCTCCGCCAGTTACATCGAATCCATCAACAGTTGAAGCAACTTGTCCTGAGACTTCCATACCGGAATCGGTAGGGTTGGTCACTGTAATGTCTTGGAAGTGAGCAGCTGCGAAAGCGCCACCTACAACAACACCGGTGTCAGCACCGGTGATGGTTCCGTCCTTGAAGAGCGGAGTTCCAGATTCACGGACATAAGCACCTTCGATAAGGTCCGATACGGTGTTGCTCGAACGAGCAACGAATTCCAATCGGTCTTGGAAGTTGTCTGCACGGTTGTGAAGGACGTCAATATACAACGAAACCTTCGAGATGTTCGATGCAGATACATCAATCATAGGCATGGTCAAACGAGCACCTTGTCCAGCACTCATGTAGTATGAGTAAGCATAGTCAAGACAGACGTTGTATGACCCACCGATATATCCTTCAGGAGGCTTGTAGACACCTTGTCCACCGTGGTAGGAGGTGTAGTAGTAGCCCCAGTAGTGGTATGGGTAGTATGCGTAGGAACCAGTTGGACTAACGCCATCGATGTTTTCCCAATCGAAACCAAACTGAGCAGGAGCCGAGTAGTAACCTGGATATCCTGGGTTTGTTCCTGCCATTGATTGCCAGATGTAGTAGAAGTATCCATCAAACGAAGATGGGTAGTTCGGACCATAACTGTATCCATAACTGTTACAATTCCAACTTGGGACACCACCAGATGCACCGGTTGTGTAAGTAGCGTGTGTTCCATCGCCAGAAGCTGGGTCAGCAGCACTGTATGGATAGTAACCAAGATCGGAATCATCAGTAATGTTCCAAGCGTTTCCTGCATCATCTTCCAATTCAATGTTGTATCGGTCGGTAATCATGTAGTATTTGCTTGTAGCATAGTTGTATGTTGGGTGAGCGTTTCCGCCACCGTAGATACTGTTCCATCCAACTTGGAGGTAATCGTTTGCCAAGTAGGTCGACAAGTCAATCTTGTAGGTTGTCCAGCCAGTGCTTTGTCCACTGAGCAGAGTACTACGGTAAATGGTAGGTAGAGACATACCACCGTAGACATCTACACCAACGACGTTGTCGGTCGCTGTGAATCCATCAATTTGTGGAGCACCGTTGTAGGCTTGAATACCAACAGCTGCGTTCTTGACAATAATGTTGTCAATTGAACCACCTGCTGCTTCGACCCAAAGAGCCGTTCCAGTTTGTCCATTGTTAATGATTGAGGAATCTGCGATGTTGACAGTTCCACCATCAACCTTCACAGTAGCCATGCTATCACTGTTTGCTGCTGAACCGTAGATTGTTGCACTGTTCATCATTTGCAATGTTGCACCGTCGCCAATCATTAGAGCAGCACCAGTTGAAGTGTCTTGAGCGACATCACGGAGAGTTCCACCATCAAGGATGAGGGAACCACTTACGATGTCCAAGTGAAGACCGTATGAACTGGAGATTGCTCGAATTGAACCAACTGCACCAGTGTCTGGTGAAACAGTAACGGCAATAGAGCCACCATTGCTCAAGGTGAGAACTGGGCTTGATGTAGCAGTGCTCTTCACCTTCAAGGATGAACCCTTCAAGATCATCTTACAACCATCAAGGTTGAGGTCTGCTGAAAGGGTCATTGGTGTTCCATCGAACTCAAAGATTGTGTGTCCAGATGCTGTGGTACCGTTGGTTGGTAGCGATGCGCCGTTGTTAGGGTCGACGTATGCGTCCATCCAAGCACAGTCCATGCCAGCTTGGTCGAAGTCAACAGGTGCTGGTTCGAGCAAGAGGTCAATACTACTTCCAATGGTAAATCCTGAACTAGGATACCATGAATCGCCAGTCATTGTTTCATTCTGACCAGCAGGTCCGAATGCACGAAGGTTGTGGTCGCCGTAGGAGTTTCCAGATTCGTCACCTGTAATAACCCAAACATTGGTTGAACCAAGTGTAGTTCCTGTTGCTGTGTCTGTAACGTGACTTCCAACTTCGAATAATTCCGAGCTGGAACTGTCGACTACTGCTGCGGTAACTGTGTGTCCGCCCTTGTAGATGTTCGTTGGGGTTCCACCGACCAATGCAACTCGGTAGGTTCGGACTGTTGCCAATCCACCATACCAAACTTCAGAAGTCGAAGACCCGACATCAACATCACAGTCTCCAGTTGCGCCTGCTGTATCTGCACAATCATTACCGTCTTGAGTTACTTCGATAAGTCGAATATCAGAGTTGGTAGATGTTTCTGCGAGGTAGGTTCCAGATCCTGCTGTCGTTGAAGTAACTGCAGTTTCACCAATGGTGAGGTCTGTATATCGTGCAAAGAACGCAGAATATGTAGAATCTGTGTGGGTGATTGTTGAGTCAGACACAACTATTGTGTTTTGAGCAGCGGAACATCCATTCGAGGACAGACGTTCTGCAGCCATGTTATCAGCGATAACGTTCCAACCACAGCCAGATACTGTAACAACTTCTGCATCGAGGTTGTTGATGTTGAGCACTGCGGATGTTGCTGGGGTTCCTGAGATTCCCAAGTCTCCAACGGACACATCGTCAAATGTTCCAGGTTGAAGGTTGCGCATCATCATGCTGCCACCAGTGACATCGTCAAAGACGGCATTGTCTCCAGAAGCACCTGCTGCAGAAGATGCCGAACTACCACCTGGGTAGAAGGACATAGCTGCTGTGCCGAAGTCGACGGTTGTCAACATAACGACACTCATTGCATCAATAGAAACCGAAGCATAGTCATCAGCATCGAAGTTGTTCAGAACAACTTCACTACCTGCACCAGCAGCGGAACCGATTGCATCACCAGATTGTGCTGATGTTGCAGTAGCAGTAACGTTTGAAACTGTAACCATTTCCAAATCAACATCAATCAAGTTGACGTATGCGTTGGTAATTGTTGTGTTCTCAAGGAAGAGAGAACCAGTTGTCGATCCTGGGACGTTAACGATTGCACCATCAGAGGCGCCTCCGTCAGTGTTACAGTTCTCAATAGTACCCTCTGTCAATGAAACTACAGAGTTTTCAGCAAAGTTGAAACATGAGCCATCTGCTCCACTCACTTCGAATTCGTTCATCGACACAACAGTGCCTTGTCCACTTCCGTGAGAGAAAGCGGAACCGACATTGGTGAAGGTTACGTGATCCATTGTGAAGTTTCCAACGTTTCCGTTGCTGGATGGGTTCGAGCCGTGGCGAGAACCTGCAGCAATTGCAGCATCAGAAGTGTTCTTGAAATCAACATAACTGAAGACGTGGCGGTCATCAGTGCCTGTTGAACAAGCAGCTGTGAATGCCATTCCTAACCAGTCTGCGCCACTTTGTCCTTCGAAAAGAACGTGGTCAGTACTGTTACCATTGATGGTCATTTGGTCGCAAGCACCGTCAAAGGAGATTCCCTTGCCAGCACCGATTTGGACGACAGTTCCTGCTTCAATGGTCAAATCAGCGGAAATCGTGAGATAATCGCTGCTCGGATTAATGCGGATTGGGCTGTCTGTCAAATCCCAAGTTGTATCTTGAGTAATGTCAGAGGTAACATCCGTTCCCTTACCTTCGAAAGGCATGGTTCGGTAGTATACACCACAATCAGCACTACTGCTTTGGTAGCAGTAGTATGTTCCGTAGTATGACCAGTAAGGAGCGATCAGTCCTGCTCGAGCAAAGCTGCTCGAAGAGTATGGCAACTGAGGCATGTTTCCATACCAAGTGGTCATACTTCGCACGATTGATGTAGCACCGTTGTCGATAAAGTGCATGTTTCCGTGTCGACCAAGGTGGATACGGTCATTGCTGTCTGTATGGTTGTAGTCTGTACCAAAGTAGGTAAAGTTGAAACCTTCAGGCATTGCAATGTTATCAGCACACTTTGATTTCCATGTGTTCCAGTAATAGGACGAAGCACAGTAGTAGCCAGATGGTGTACCACCAGATGAGCCAATAATTGCGGAAGCATCAGCGTTAACCAATCCAGTCATTCCGCGGTCAAAGGATTCCCAAGCACCATCGCCACTGTCCGTAGAGATACGGTAGTTGTTGGTGTGTGGGTTTGTTCCGGTAATATACTGAGTACTTGTTGAATGACGGATTGTTTGACCCTTTGTTCGGGTTTGATCCATGAATCCAACTGTTGCTGCATCGTATGAGTTGGTACAAGCGTCATCGTATTTGAATTCGATTTCGTTTGTAACGTCATAGAAGACTGCTTGGTAAGAACAACGGTCAGCACTGTTTGTGTACTGCATGTCTCTCCATTCGACGACAAACATCTTGTTTGGATCGCCGACAGAGAAAGATTCTGTTGAGGTTGTTTCTGTGTTGATTCCCGAGGAAACAGTCGAAACGTCTTGAGCTGTCATGTAGTATTCGACAGAATCTCCACGTTCGAGGTCATCGATATCAGCAGACCAAGAACAGATAGAAAGAACACACTCAGCGCGTGTTGTTCCTGTTCCTGGAGACATGACTTCAGAAGTCCATGAACCTGCACTACCGCCATCAGGTGTGACACGGTAATACATTGTAGGACCGACACCAGCAGTTGTGCTGACGTTCAATCCACTCGGTGGGTCACCAGCATCAGATATTGATGCTGAGATTGTTCGAGACTTGCTGTGCGAATCTGCAAGCGCAGAGTGCGTGATGTCAGGACTGAAGGTGTCAGGTGTTGGTGCAACGCCTCCGACCTTGTAGGTAACATCACCAGATGCTGCCATTCGACCGTAGTATCCCATTCCGAGAGCCCATCCTGCCCAAGCATAGCTGGTTGAACCAGAGTATGCTCCAGCGTAGTAGTATGCTCCAGAGCACTGGTCACGGCTGCTGTATGGACTTCGCATGAAGTAGGTGAACCCGTTGGAGGTTACGCAAAGTCTGTTAGCATTGGTTCCAGCACCGCCAGTAGCGTTACCGAATGAGAACTTGCCCATTTGTCCACCGTAGTCGGAGCCAAGAGTAATCTTGAACGACTTGGTGTATCCATATCCATAGGATGAATCAGCAGAACTTCCACCGCTCAACTTTTCGTTGATTGATGGTGAACTACCGATACCGACCATAGCGAATGCATTTTCGCCAGAGTCGTAGAGGTAGAGCAAGTTCATTCCAGGGCCGTCATCAGCAGCGGTTGTGAGGTATCCGCCATCGGTTCGGTGCAACTCTTCGAGGTTCGAGCGTTGCGAAGACGAGGCCATTCCGTTGTATCCAGAGCCAGCAACGGTTGTGTGTTGCATGACCCAGTTGTTGTAGAAGTAGTAGGAAGAAGTGTACCAGCAGGAGTTGCTTCCAGTCCCACATGATGAAGTGTCGAATTCAAAGTAGAATTCATCGCTTCCATCGAAGTGAGTCATTTGGCGGTCGAGGAATTGGTTGCTATTCGGGTTGAAGTAGCTTCCCGCGTGAACATCGGTAGTTAACACAGTCAACTTCTGGTCATCTCCCGCATCCATAACATCTTCAACAGCGAAATAGTAAGGTGTAGGCGTGGTTTGTGTTCCAGTTAGAACTGGGTCATATCCGACATTCGTTGTTGGGTTAAGGTCTTGGAACTTCCAGTAGTATTCAACGTAATCGCCTGCAGAGATTGTAGGGATTGTTGCGCTGAATCGGCAAGAAGATGCAGATGAAGAGCAAGAGCCAAGGCTTGTTGCACCAACGCTGGTGTAAGAACCGTTGTTGAGAGCATAGTTGAGCGTAGGCTTGTTTGCCGAGGTTGTATCAATTCCAGCACTGTCAACCAATGTAGTAAAGAAAGTTCGAGAACCTTCAATGTATGAGGAGACACCGGAATATGGTACGAATTCGGAAAGAGGTGCATCAGTATCGCTACCACCAGAATATGTTATCTTGATGTAGGAGTTTGAGGTTCCACCGTTGTTTGTGTACGAATACATGTACGCACTTGGAGTGAATTTCAAACCAATTCCGACAGATGAAGTACCGCTTTGAGCACTGGTGACGTATCCTGCAGCTGTGCTTGAAGAACAAGTTGATGTCGAGGTGCAGATGTCTGCAGTCTTCCAGGTGTAACCAGCTGGAGTTATCGAGTCAAATGTTGCACTGTTGTGAATTGAAACAATCACTTTACGAGCATTTGCTGTATTGTACTGTGTGCTGGTAAATGCGTATGCTGATGGCGCTAATACACCAGAACATGTTGCAGTTGGTATTGTCCATCCATAGGATGACGATCCAGAACCACAGTTTTCGAGGATTACAGCCTTAACTGAGTTTGAAGCCGAACTTCCACTCTTGTATTGCCAGTATTGGTGGTGTGAAATTGCATCCACGCTTGCACCAGTAGGTAGGGCACTGCTTGATGTGAAAGTGTAACGGTTCCAAGGGTTGTAGTAGTTGGTAGAGTAGGACTTATACAAGTATCGATAAGTTCCTACGTAGCAACGGTTGTAGTATTTGTAGCAATCTCCACCGCTCGCACTGTATGTCGAGATGGTAGGGTCGATTGCAAGAGGGAAAACGCGGTCATCAGACAACAACCAATCGGATTCCACTACAGTAGAAAGAAGAACTTGTGCACCAGATACTTGAATAAAGTAGGTTGCAAAGTAAGGTTCTTCAGCTCCTTCTTCGTAAACAACAGGGACTGGGATTGTAGCGAGCAATTCACCAGTCTCGATGTTTCGGATATCAAGAGATTCTTGAGTTTGTGTAATGTCTTCACCGAGCATGTCTTCTCCAAGGAAAAGAGCATATCCAGTTGGAATTTGCATAATTTCAGAGAAACCGAACCAAGCTGCGTTTGGTTCAAGGACTGGACGCTCACTGATCACGAGGTTCTGCTTGAGTTGTGTGTTCTCGACTGCATAGTCAAGAGCAAATCCTTCAGCGACAGGGTATCGGATCATGTTTCCACCTACGGTCACTTCATTGTTCGATGGAGCGACGATAAATGGTTGAGGAGCAGTTCCTGTTTCATCGATAGTCATCAAAGTTGGATTGATACCAACAATGATTGGGTCGACGAACTGGTTGACTTGAACTGCAACACCGTTTGCCATTTCAGCAGCGAATTGAGTTGTAAAGGAATTATCCATTACTTCCCAGCCATTTGCTGTAGCAACGATGTCCAGATCAATGTCTGTCCATGCTCCATCATCACCCATGAAGTGGACAGGAGAATCGTGCGTTAATTGCGCGAACTTGCCATCTTCTTGGACGAAGGTCTTGGTCGTTTGGTCTCTCATGCCGAGGAGTTCCTCGGATGGTTCATATTCGTATTCAACTGACTTCTTCGAATCAGGCAAAGCGAAGAATTCTTCCTCCGCTGTGTCGTTTGTAGCTACAAACTCCACATCACCTGCTGTGTTATCGACGAACCCTGCCATAGGCATAAGGGCCATCAATGCGCACAACAACAGTGCTATGCCAATTCCGTTGAAGACAGTTTTTTGTTTGGTATTCTTTATTCCCAACATGTCATTCACCTCATACGGATTGTATGCAAAGCATCCCACGCCTTGTTCCCCTTATAGG
>MDSW01027432.1_pt1 | contig 15744 bp, 16 predicted proteins | sample 811171 | NCBI WGS metagenome assembly MDSW01 (sample SAMN05326641, study PRJNA326480) | marine metagenome | isolation source: seawater | place: Atlantic Ocean: North West | collected 2012
AAATAAGTTAAAATACTATAAAAGAAATATTGCCATTAAAACTAAAACTGAGATTACTGCGACAGTTCCCCACAAAACAAACTTTGTAAAGTTGTTCCAAGTGTTTTTATGGTTTTCATTATCCATAAAATTACTTTTGTCTTGCTTTAAACTTTGGATTAGTTTTGTTTATTACGTAAACTCTTCCTCTTCTTCTAACTAGCTTAGAATTGAGATCTCTTTTTTTTATTGATTTTAATGAACTTTTTATTTTCATAATATAAACTTTTATTAAGCCGGCGATGACCTACTCTTCCATGTCTTAAGACAAAGTACCATCGGCGCAGCAGGGCTTGACTTCCGAGTTCGGAATGGGATCGGGTATAACACCAACGCAATAATCACCGGCGATAGTGTTATACCTTTTTAAAGTATATTGTAAAGAATGAAATACCTCAAAATTGAAGACTTTTAATATAAGTATTAATATAATTTTTAAGTTGTGTTGTCCCAAAAAGCTTATGCACTTTATTTGATAAATTCATATCTGTTAAAGCTGAAGCATACCTTTCTCCTGCTCGAGGAGGCAAAAATTTGACTTTACAATTAAACATTTTAGCAACCTGGATAATGCTATAAGCTTTTTTATTAGATATACTGTAGTGCTTACATTTATTTTTTTTCCAAGCAAGATAACAAATTTTAACCGTATCCCTAACATGTGTAAATCTTCGTGATTGAGTCCCTGGTTTTACAATAGTTAATGGTTTTTTATTCTTATATTGATCCTGAAAAATTCCAATCACTGTTGCCATACTTCCTGATGAAATCTGGTTTGGGCCATATACATTATAAAAATAAATAATTTCATATTTAAATCTAAACCATTTTTTTAAATTTTCTAACATTTCAAGATTTTTTGCTTTAGTAAAAGCATAGGGAGATAAATTTTTATCTTTTCCATCATTACCGATACTTGCAGAGGTTGCTGAATAAATTAATTTAATATTGTTTGATAAACAAAAATTAAATACTGCATGTGAACCAACCGAATTTGACTCTATACACTCATTCATTTTTAAAAAGCTTTGATATATTCTTGAAAACTCACCAAAATGAAAAAGGGAGATTATATTTTTTTTATAATTTTTAAGAACCTTTTGTATATCTTTGGTGTCAGACTTAAAATATTTTACTCTTTTGTCTTTAACATGATTTTTTTTTAAACCAGCAGAATAATTATCTATACTAATTATATTAAATTTTGTTTTTGTTAGTAAGTATTGAATCATATTAGAACCAACAAAACCAGCTCCTCCAGTTACTACAATAACTTTTTTCATATTAAAAAGTTTATTTATTACTTTTATTAACTAAAGACAAGAGTTTAAAGTAGATAAAAAAATTTAAGATTTTTAATTAAAAATATTTTATAATTTGATAAATTAATATTTAAGATATGTGTCAATTTCAAATTTCAAATCTTGATAGTCAACAGTGGGATAAAATAGTAATAAAATCTAATGGTGATTATAGACAATTTTATAAATGGGGTGAAATAAAAAAAAAATTTGGATGGGAAATTTTAAGATTAGAATTAAAAAAAAACTTTGAAATTTTATCTACTTGTCAACTACTAATCAAAAAAAAATGGTTTGTATTATTTATTTATTTTCCAGGCTCAATTAATGGAGATCAAAAATATTTAAAAGAATTAATTAATTATTTAGAAAAATTTAAAAATAAATTTTATTTAAAGTATTTAAGAATAGATTTTACAATTAATAAAAGTAACAAAATAGATGAATTATTAAAGAATAATAATTTACTTAGAGTTTTATATAAAAGATCTGGTAGTACACAAATAGAGTGTGATTTAAATCAGTCTATTGAGTCTATTTTAAAAAATTGTGACCGGAAATGGCGATATAATCATAATAGAGCTTTAAAAAATCCAGTGAATATAAAGGTTATCAAAAAACCTGATACAAATTTGATTTACAAACTTAGCAAAGATTTAGAAAGAGAAAAAAAACTAGGCAAGGGACATAGTCATGACGAAGTAAAAAATATTTTCAACAACTTAGAACAACAAATTATTTATTTACAAGCTAACGATCATAATGGAAAAATATTAGGTTTCAGAGCAGCTCTATACAACGAGTCGCGCGCATGGGATTTATTTGCAGTATCAACTAAATTAGGAAGAATACATAAATCTGGCTATCCATTAATGATTGAGACTATCAAAGAAGCTCAAAAACGTGGTATTAAAAAATATTATTTTATAGGTGACGATCCAATTAATCTTAAAAATGTTTTTAATTTTAAAAAAGGTTTAAACGGAAAGATTAGTGAATATGTTGGGGAAATTGAATGGTCAAATTTATTTATACTAAAATATTTTTTTAATTTTATTATTTATTTATTGTATTCTAATTTACTGCCTAAAAAATTTCAAAGGCATTAATTTCAATTATTTTATTTATCTCTTTTAGAAAGAATAGGTTTTTTAATTGGCCAAGAAATTTTAAATCTAATATCATTCCACTTATAGGTAAACTGTTTGTTATAATCATTATAGTTACCGTTATGAAAAATTTTATAATAAATTATATTTTTTTTATCTAAACATAGGTAAGAATTACCAACTTTAGGTGGGATCAAAATTGACTTAAAATCCTTGTCCTTAAGTATAATTTTATAATACTTGCCAAATTCTTTACTTTTTTTATCACAATTTACTAATACAACTAAAATTTTTCCCTCAATACAACTTAATACCTTCCAAGTTTTATTATCACCATGAATACCAGTTAGACTATTTTTTTTTCTTACCATAATTTTATCATGATATTTTCTAAATTTTTTCTTAATTAATTTTTTCTGCATTTCATTGTTAAAAATGGTAAATAAATTTCCTCTAATATCGGAGAAATGAGAACTTTTTATAATTATAGATTTTTTTATTTTTTTAATTTTTTTAGTATTATATTTAAAAATCATAGTAAGAATTTTTTAATTTAATATTATATAACATCTAATAATTATATTCTTAAAAAAATTGTTTTATTTTTCTAAACTTTTTAAAAAATAATACACAATAACAATAAAATATATCTGTTATATTTTTATAAAATAATTTTTTTATAATCTTATAATCATTTATAAATTGACCAAAAAAATTCGAAAAATTTGTACTTGTTCCTCCAGATTTCATTTTAATTAAAAATTCATCAAAATAAAAAATTTCAAATTTATTTTGTAACATTATTTCAACAGACCAACCGTAATCTGAACTTGTTCTAAAACTCTCATCATATTTTGGTATGAATTGTAAAATATTAGAGTGAAAAAAAAATGATGTATGTGGAAAGGACCAACCAAATAATAAATCTTTCTTTAATATCTGGGAAAATTTATATAGTTTATTGTCAATCTTATTTTGTTTTAGAGGAAAATTAGATCTCCAACTTCTAAAGTATTTATTTTGATTGTTTCTAAAGTAAACTATATTACCAATTAAAGCATTTATATTATGCTCTTTAAATTTATCTTTAACAATTTTTAGAGTTTCATTTCCATATAACAAATCGTCTGAATGTAGAAAGAAAATTATATCTTTAAAATTTCTTTGTTGTAAAATTTTTAACGCCTCATTATATGCAAAAAATAAACCCTTTGTATTCAATTTAATTATTTCGTGTTTAATTTTACAATTATTAATCAAACTTAACGTATCATCTGTTGATTGATCATCCAAAACAATCCACAAAATATCCTCCATATTTTGATTTTCTAAACTTTTTATTGTTTCTGGAATTGTTTTTGATGAATTTTTAGTGAGAGTTACAATTATCATTTTATATTTTTATCTTATTTATCGAATTTAAAATATAAAATATTAAATAATTAATAAATATAGATATTATTCCAGTAATCCTCAAAGCAAGTTTCAATATTAATCCTTCATAAAAAAACAAACCTAAAGGTATACTTATGCTCGCAAATAAAATTTCATTAATCCCTGGGATATTTGATATAAACGGAATTCGGTCTAATATAAAACTAAGTCCAAATAATATTAAAACTGTTTTTATTGCCAAATCAGGTTGTATTATTACTGATGAAACGTAAAAAATATAAAGTTCAACAAAATGAATAACTATCCCATATCCAAATAAATAATAAATAGTTTTTTTTAAAAATGACTGCGTTTTAATGAAAGAAAAAATTAATCCATAGGTTTCAAAAATTTTTTTAACAAATTTAAACCTTAAAGTATTTTTTTTAAAAAAATCGTATTCTATTATTAATTGTAAGATTTTTGGTGAGTATACAATTATTACAAATAATATAAGAAAAATTAGTAGCAAATTCAATTTGAATTGAAAACTTACCTCCTGTAAAAACATCAATTCTAACATCACTAACAATACATTAATTAGGATATAGCTCGTGAAAAGAATATAGAATATTCCAATATATTTTTTGTATTCAAGTCCTCTTTTCTTTGTTTGCACTGCTCTATATACTGATCCAGTATGTGAGACTAAAACATTAAAAATTAAACTTTCAAAGAAAATTTGACTCCAGTCAATAAATTTTCCTTTGTAATATGCGCATATCCTATAAAGAGAAAAATTTCTAATAGATAACAAATTATGGTGAATTAATTTAACAATAATTATAGTTATGAATATATTTTTATTTTCAATAAATTTTGTCTCTATAAAATTGAAATTTTTATAAGCCTCATAAAAGAGAAAAATTATACAAAAAAATATTAGTAAATTTTTAGATATGCTAAAAAGTCTATTTTTACTCATAACTTAAAATTTACATAAAAATTATTTAATAAGTTTTATTATCAAATGATAATTAAAAATATAGTATTAAGATCATAATTTTACTTGTAATTATAGATGTTTTTAAAAAAAAAGTGTTCAAAACTGAATTTAACCATTAATTACTTTAAAAGATAAAAAAAATATTTATTTATATTAAATAATTATATGAAAAAAAAAATCGCTTTAATAACAGGTATTAACGGTCAAGACGGTTCGTATTTAGCAAAGTATTTATTAAAGAAAAATTTTATTATATATGGGTTATCAAGAAGAACCTCAAATTACAAATTTCAAAGATTAAAATATTTAGGGATTTTTGATAAGATCAATATTATATACGGCGATATAACCGAATATGAATATTTTTCAAAAATAATTAAAAATCTTAAACCTAACTATTTATTTAATTTAGCTGCTCAAAGTTTTGTTGATTATTCGTTTCACAATAAATTTACAACTTATGAAGTAAATAACAAAGCTGTATACAATATACTCGAAACAATAAAAAACTTTTCTCCAAAAACAAAATTTTATCAAGCATCGACCTCTGAAATGTATGGAAACTCAAAAGAAAAATTTCAGAATGAAACTACAGAGTTTAATCCAATAAGTCCTTATGCAGTATCGAAGGTAAGTGCGCATGATCTAGTTAGAATCTACAGAAATAGCTTTAAAATTTTTGCATGTTCTGGAATTTTATTTAATCATGAAAGTCCTTTAAGAGGACCAGAGTTTGTAACAAAAAAAATTATTTCAAGTTTGATGAGAATTAAACATAAAAATGCCAAACCAGTAGAGCTAGGAAATTTATATTCATGCAGAGATTGGGGATATGTAGAGGATTACGTTGAAGCAATTTATAAAATTATTAGTCATAGTAAACCAGACGATTTTGTGGTTGGAACAGGTATATCAACATCTATATTAGATTTTTTTAAATTAGTTTGTGAAGAAATAGATTTTGATCCTGTATTTCGAAAAAAAGGAATTAAAAAATATTGCTATGACAAGAAAACAAAAAAAAAATTAATGATTATCAAAAAACAATTTTTTAGAGATCAAGAATTGCATTATTTAAAAGCAAATATCAAAAAAATTAAAAAAACACTTAATTGGAAACCTAGAACTAATTTACGACAACTAGTAAAAAAAATGATTGAGTATGAATTAGAAAAAATTAAAAATCCTCAAGAGGAACACTTTTATTAAAACTTAAATTACTCTTTTTGTTCGTTTAGATTATTTTTTAAACTGATTTTTAAAAAATATAACATAATTCCTATAGAAAAAGAGTTAATATTGGATGTCCAATTATTAAATATATTTCCCGAAGGTGCTATTGGTAAATAAATAATAAATAATGAGGAACACATTATAAATAGAGGAAAAGAATAATTTTTTTTATAAAAATCTGATAAAATTAATTTAATAATTATCCTTAGTAAACTTAAATAAAAAATTATAAAAAAGATAAACCCAATTACACCAGTTTCTGCTAAAAGTTGTAATGAATAGTTATGTGGGTGTGTTGCACAGGAAAACTGATCTACTTCATATTTTTTGTTTGAACATTTAATTCTAAACATTTTTGGTCCATGGCCAAATAAAGGTTTATCCTCAAACATTTTATAAGCAGTTCTATAATGGCTATCATGCATCTTTGAATAAATATATTGTCCATAACCTATATTTTTGACAAATTCATAAATTAATCTTTTTTTTAAGTTTTCACTTGAAAATAAAATTATACCGATAAGGAATGAGAAAATAACAGATAAAATAAATTTTTTTTTTTACTTAAATTCAACTTAGTAACAAAAAAAATTAAGAATATAATAACCATTGCTAATGCTGCTTTTTCAGCACTTAACAGAATTAAAATAATACCTATAAATATTAAAATTAAAGAAATTGTTATATTTTTTTTTATATTTAAAAAATATACAAAAGCCAATGCAATTGGCAATATTTTAACTGTATATGATCCTAATATTAGTTCGTCTCCAAAAAGTGAACTCACTCTTATTGAGTGGTGCATTTTTGTTCCTAAAAGATTTACACCAAAGATTTTTTGAAAAATACTATCAACAAAGAGTACAAATAATATCCCAATTAAACTATAAGAAAAATATTTTAATTTACTTTCATTTTCTTTTATTAAAAAAACTACAGCTAATGCAAATAAGCCAAATCTAAAATAAAATACAGATGATTTTATTGATAATAGAGTTTGTCCGATAAATAAAGAATTAATAGAAATATATAAACAAAATAAAATGAATAAAATAAAAAATATATTTTTAAATTCATCAAAGTTTTTTTGAGAAAATTTTGAGTATAAAAAATAGAATGATAAAACTATTGCTATTAAATCTGAAAGGAAAGGTCCAGATATTAATAACCACGGATAAATACAGAGTAAAATAAAAAAAATATTTTTTTTATTTAATAAATTATTTTTTACATAGGTCATTTTTTTCTAAAACCAATCAAATAACTAAATATAAAAAATAAAAATTCAAAATTTTTTTCATAAATAGAGATTTTAATAAAACTAATTAAAATGTATATTTTTCTCAACTTAAAATTTATAATATCTGAAACTAAAAATTTTTTATATGAATTTAACAAACTTAAGGTATTTAGATAATGATTAATTCTATTTCTAGATATACTCATTACATTAAGATTATATGCTCCTAGTATCCTGTTAATTAGGAAAAAATATCCCTTAGATTTTGCAACTTTTAACCAAAAATCATAATCCTCAACTGAAACAAATTTTTTATTTTCATTAAATTTTATATTTTTTTTTATTAAAAATTTTTTTTTTACACAGCTCGAGGAAAATATAATCTTGTTTCCATTTAACAATAAATCTTTAAATGAGTTCTTTTGATTAATATATTTACTATAGAAGTTTTTTTTTTCTTTTTTTAAGTAAACATTGTGATAGAAAACATCAGAATTATTTTTTTTTATAAAATTATATATAATCCATAGTTTGTCGTTATAAAACGAGTCGTCACAATCAAAAAAACATAAATATTTACCTTTTGATTTTTTTATTCCAAAATTTCTCGATCTAGCAGGAGATCCAAAATGAAATAACTTAAAAATTTTTAGATTTAATTTATTTTTAAATAATTTAGCAATATGCAAAGTATTATCTGAAGAACCATCATCAACTAATATCACCTCAAATTCCTTAAATTTTTGATTAATTAAATTTTTAAGAGCAGACCTTATATAAATTTCTGAGTTATATGTTGTTAAGATGATACTAAAAAATACATTATTTTTTCTTTTATTCTTAACATTATTCATATATTAAGCTTTATATTACAAAAAATTAAAATAATTAATTACTTAAAAAATATAAAATTAGAATAATAATTAATGTATATTTCATTATTAGACTATCTAGAAGAGGTAAGAAAAAAATTTTATATAATTTTAATTACCATCGCTATATTTTTTTTAGTAGGTTTTTCATTCAATAAGTATAAGGATAATTTTTATAATGTATCAGTTTCTGTAAGCCTAATAAAATTATCTTCCTTAACAATTGAAAATCTAAATTTGAGAACCGACACAAAAGTAGCAATAAGGTGGATTAGTGACGAAGCGACGAATAAATATGAAAAAATTAATAAATATGAATTTTTACCTATGAAATGTGCAAGTGAAGATCATTTTTTTAATTGTGTTGTTTCAGGCAAAATGGAAAACAATATTGAAGATGTAAAAAATAACATGTCAAAATCAGTTACAGAAGCATTTGAAGCTTATGAACTTTATTTTGTTAACCTCATAGATGGTTTAATTAAATCGAAAGAGGATCTGCATTTGTTTGTAGAAGAATCAGAAATAACAAATATAGATGCTCAAATAGACACCAAAAATGCAATACAAAACGCAATTTTTGTTAAGCAAGTTTTTGAAACTACTCTAGATGAAGCAAAGAGAGAAATTTTTAATAATATTTCAGTCAAAAAACACATAAATATTATTAATTACACACTTGTTTTAATCAGTTCATTGATTTGTTCTTTATTTATAATTTTTATACAAATGAAACCAGAAAAAAAACGTTAGATTTTTCTAAGCAACATAAAATAGCTTAAAATACCAAAAACTATTCCAATTATATAAAAGCCAGATATTTCTGAAATAATAACTGGAATTATAATCAAAAGTAAAATTATAAGTTGAACAAGATATTTATTTAAACGTCTACCTAAAATATGATGAATATGATCAAGATCAGACTCAAAAAATTTTTTGTTATTTAAAACCCTTTTTATAAAAAGTCTTATTAAATCTAATCCAGGTATTAACATTATAATCACTACTTCCTCAACTGAACTCAATAAACCAATATTATAAAATTTAATTATAAAGATTGATAAAATATAGCTTAGACAATGAGACCCATTGTTACCCATGAAGCAAAAGTTTTTAAAGTTTGCGATTAAAAAAATTATTAAAGGAATTATTATTGGAGCAAAAATATTTAAATAATTACTTTTAAAATATAAATAAATAATTAAGACAAAAAAATATAAACCTAGTTGCAGGTCTGCACCGTCAAACATATTGGCTGCATTAATAAAAATATATATACACAAAATGGTAAAAAAAATTGAAAAATTTTTAAGATTAAATTCTTTTTCTATAAGTTCAAAACTTAAACTTGAAATTAAAAGCTCACTATCAATTAAAACTGCAGATGATATAAATATTAACAGAATTATTGTTTTTTTTAAAGGATCTAAATCTACTTTATCATCTAATAAACCCGTTAAAAATATAAATGATGAAATAAAAATTAAAGAAAATATGTGTGATAAGTTATATATTAAGAAATGGCTTTCAAAAAATAAAGTTTTAAAATAAGCAATATAAGTAAAATTACTTAAAAAGAAAAGAGTGCCACCAAGATAAGATATTGGCTTAACATGTAATTTCCTCTCATTTGGTAAATCATAAAGACTATATTTTTTAGATAAAAAATTTATTAATTGTAAAGTTACTATGTTTAATAGTATTAAAATTGTATAAAAATAAATATTTAAGCTTTCCATTTACTAGTTTTTTTTAAAAGGCTTATTAAACAATTAAATATATTATTAAAACTAAAAATAAATTCTATAATTTAAGGACTAATAATCAATTGTTTTTAAGCCAACTTTTTTTATTTATTTGGTCTATATAACTTATTAAAATAGTGACTAATTTAGACGAAATATTTTTACCTTTTGCATAATCCATCACTTTACTTACTTTAATTTTATTAATTAATAAAAAATCTATGGCATTCTCAATTAGATTTACATTCAATCCTGTTAGCGGAACCATACCTTCTTCAAATCCTTCGTGTCTTTCTTGTGAGTCTCTTATATTAATAGATTTTAAACCCATAATTGAGGTTTCCTCAGTAAGCGAACCACTATCAGAAAAAATAATTTTAGAAGAGAGCTGTAATTTACAATAATCTGTGTATGAAAATGGTTTCATGAACTTTACTTTATTCAATTTAAAGTTTTTCAATTGTTTCTGTAATTTTTGGCTTAGTCTAAAATGAGTTGAAACAATTATAGGAATTTTAAATTTTAAGTTTAAAAAATTTAATAGTTTGAGGAAATTTTTAAAATTTTCTTTATTATCAACATTTTCCTCTCTATGAAAAGATATAAGAAAATAGCCATTTTTTTTAATTCCTAATTTTTTTAAAATTTGTGATTTATTTATTTTTTTCTTATTATAATCAAACACTTCTTGTAAAGGACTTCCTAAAAACACAATCTTATCAGGATCTATATTTTCAGATATCAGGTTGTTTTTTGAAATTTGACTATAGGTTAAGTTAACATCTGAGAGATGATCAACAATTTTTCTATTAATTTCCTCTGGAACACGCATATCGAAGCTTCGATTTCCTGCTTCAATATGAAATATGGGAATCTTAAGTCTTTTACAAACATATGCTAACAATGATGTGTTGGTATCACCTAACAACAAACAAGCATCTGGCATTTCTTTTTTACATACTTTATCAAATTCTTTTAGCATGTTAGAAATTTTTTCAATTATATTTTCACTAGATTTCTTAAAAGAATAATCTGGTTTTCTTATATTTAAATCTTTAAAAAAAATTTCATTTAATTCATAACTAAAGTTCTGATTTGTATTAACTAAAATATTTTTGAAGAAAAAATCAAACTTATTTACTATCCTCGATAATCTTATTATTTCAGGTCTTGTTCCAAAAAGAGTAATTACTTTTAATTTAGAATTTGTTTTCTTCATTTCTTAATTGTTTTTTTAATAATATAATTGTTTCACTCAAATTTAAATTTTTAGTATTTAAGGAATTATATTCTTTAATTTTATTTAGATTTGTTTGACCTTTAGTAAAAAATTTTGCAAAATTTTGATCTAGATTGTCTGGTTTAATGATAAAGTAATTTTTTTTTGTAATTGTTCTTAACATTTCCTCTTTGGAGATTAAAATTTCATACAACCTTTCTCCATGTCTTACACCAATATTTTTTAGTTTATTATTTTTTTTTAATATTTTTAAAAGAGATTTTGCCACAATTTCAATTGTGGATGATGGTGACTTTTGAACAAAAATATCCCCATTCTTTCCTTCAATTAAAGCTTGATAAACCAAATCTACAGTATCAGACAAAGACATTAAAAACCTACTCATATTCAAATTTGTAATAGTTATATTTTGGTTGTTGTTTATTTGATTTATAAACAAGGGTATTACCGAGCCTCTAGATCCCATAACGTTTCCATAACGTGTTATGCAAAAGTTTACATCTTTATCTTTAGAATAAGATAAAACAACTTTTTCCATTAAAGCTTTTGTCATGCCCATAGCGTTAACTGGATAAACTGCTTTATCTGTACTCAAAAATATTGCTTTTTTTATTTTATTATATTTACATGCGTCTATGACATTTCTAGTTCCAATTATATTCGTTTGTACAGCCTCCATTGGATAAAATTCACAAGATGGTACTTGTTTAAGTGCTGCTGCATGAAAGATATAATCAACACCCTCAGTAGCTTTTTTTATAGAATTTATATCTCTAATATCTCCAATAAAAAATTTTAATTTTTTTGAATTAAGCTCTACTCTTAATTTTTCTTGCTTATTCTCATCTCTGCTAAAAATTCTAATTTCTTTAATATTTTTTTTTTTTAATAAATTTTTTACCATAGTGGATCCAAAAGATCCTGTGCCACCAGTTATAAGATATGTTTTATTATTAAAAATTCTCATTAAAAATTTTAAGCTCCTTTATCATTTTAGGCCATGATTTAGTTCTTAAATTTATTTTTTTTCTAAACTTACTTGAATTTAAAGACCTATCAATTTTAAAACTATAATCAATGTTAATTGTGGTATTTTTTTTATATATTTTTTTTATTATTTTTAACAAATTTAATTTGCTTATTTTTGGACCAGAGACATGAAATAAGCCGTTTGAAATTTTATTGTTTAATATAACTTCATTTATTATAATTTTTGAAAGCTCTAAAGTAGTTAAACCAGAAAAAAAAGCTTTTTTAAATCCATTCACAATTTTTTGTTTTAAGAACCAATTCAGTAGACTGTAGCTAGTGTTAACCTCATGACCAATTATAGAAGTCCTAATATTTAAAACATTTTTAGACCTTACTTCTCCTTTAAATTTACTAATTCCATAGAAATCTGTAGAATCTGGCTTATCCAATTCTATATAATTCCCCCTTTTTCCGGAAAATACACAATCAGTACTTAAATGAATAATTTTAAATTTTTTTTTATCTGCAAATTTTGATAATTTTTTTGGCAATATGGAGTTTAAATATCTTGCCTTTTTAATATTGCTTTTATTAAACAACTGTTTAATTAAACCTACACAGTTAATTAAATAATCTGGCTCGAATTTATTTATTATTCTCTTAATTTCATTTAAATTATTCACATTTAATTTTATTTTTTGTTTTGCATTTAATTTTATGATTTTAATTTTTTTTGAACTTTTGTAACTACATAGTATTTCAAATCTTTCATCATTTTTTAATATTTTAGAAATTGTAGAACCCATCATACCAGTTGAACCTAAAATTAAAATTTTTATCATATTTTTATTTATCTATATTTAATAAATATAAAACCAATTTTTTTTTTATTTTATTTAATGCAAAGTTTTTTTTGTAAAAATTACCTGAATTATATCCTATTGTTTTTAAATTTCTTTTTTTGACTAATTTAAGAGTACCTTTCAATAAGGATGAAATATTTCCAGGTTTTATTGCTATACCGCAGTTAGACTCATCAATTATATTTTTTGTTGCTCCATCGGCCCAGGCTAATATTGGTTTATTACAATATAAATAATTTTGTAATTTGGAGGGTAAAGTGAGATTAAATATATAGCTATTTTTTAATGATAAAAATAAAACATCTGCTTCTTTCAAATAATTATATAAGTATTTATTTTCTACATACGGATAAAGCTCAATATTCGACAAATTTTTATGTTTAATATTTTTTATTAGTGTTTTTTTATAGCTACCTGAGCCAATTATGTGAAATTTAATGTTTTTATTTTTTTTATAAAGTTTTTCTAAAAAAATTTCAAAATTAGAGAAGTCCTGAGCTAATCCTATATTTCCAGCATATACAAAATTAAATTTAAATTTTTTTTTTAGTTTAAATGATCTAGATTTTCTTTTTATTAAATCAAGGTTTGAAGAGTTTGGTAAATAAACACTATTAGTATAGATTTTATTTTTTTTTAAATAACTAAAAAAATTTTTGGATTGTAAAATTAGTAAGTCATTTACCTTGTATAAGGAATGACAAAACTTTCTAAATATTTTAAACACAAAATTTTCTTTCAAATGATCTGTTGCAGAAACTGACTCAGGCCATATATCCTGTATCCATGTGACTAATTTAACTTTAAATAAAATCTTAAAAAAATAACCAATTAATATTTGTGTAACTGGAGACGTATTGTATACAAATATAATTTCAAAATTTTTTTTTCTTAAGTATAAAAAACCAAAAATAATTGCTGAAAAAACAAAACTTGTATAATTCAAAAATAAGTTAAAGGAAGATCCTTTGCCCCTAGTAATTACAGGTAAATGATAAATCGTATGATTAAAATATTTCTCCTTTATATATCCATATTTAGAATAATTTTTAAATATCTTTCCTTCTGGATAATTTGGTTTAGCGGTTAAAATTGTGAAATCAATTTCTTTTATATTTTTTATAATCGGATTTATTGGAAAACTTTCGGGCCAAAAAAATTGTGATATTAATAAACCTTTAATTTTTTTTTTCATAAAATTTAATTACATTGCTAATAACTTTGTGATATTCATTGCCAGAATAATTCCAACTTAACTTAGTTGATTTTAAATAATTAGACTTTACTTTAAATTTAATTTCTTTCTCCTTAAGTGTCGAAAATAAAATTATTTTATCAATGATAGATTTAATATTTTTTGGATCAAAATAAATACATCCATTTCCATAAATTTCTTTAAAAACTCTCAAGTTAGAACATAATATTGGCACCTTTTTTGAAGCTGCCTCTAGAAGGGGCAAACCAAATGACTCACATAAAGATGGAAAAATTATTGCATCATAATTTTTATAAATTTTTAAAATATTTTTTTGTTTTGAAATTTTTTTTACTTTAATTTTTAATTTTTTGAAATTATAATTTTTTTTCAATTTTCTTATATCTAAATTGTTGTATCTACCAATACATGTTAAATAAAATTTTTTTTTACTTTTATTTTTTTTAAGTGCTTCAAAAAGCAACTCATGATTTTTATATTTTTGAAATTCTGAAACATAAAGAAACTTATTATTATTTTTTGTAAAATTTTTTTTTATAGAATTGTTTATTTTTTCTACCCCATGATAAATTACTTTTTGTTGCAAAAACTTTCTGTGCTTAAGATTTTTTAAAATTTTGTTTCTTAAATCTTTACTCGTGAAAATTATATTTCGATGAAGTTTGATCGAAATCAAAACTGCAATTTTTTGGAAAAAAAATTTTAATCTTGATATAGTTTTATAATTTTCATTAGCATAATTATCAAAAGGGAGCATATTTTGTTGTAATAATATAGTTGGTTTAAAAAGCCCGTGATAAATACCATTAAGTGATAATAATACTTTACATTTTCTTTTCTCCAAATCTTTCTTAAAAAATAATATTTTCCAAAAATGCCTTATTAAAAAATTCTTATCAAAAATTGAATTTTTTTCAAAACTGACATTTTTACTTAATTTTAAATTATTTTTTACAAAAGAATTAGAATAAACTTTTATGAATAATTTTTTTTGTGAAAGCACTTTAGTAATTTGTTCTAAGTGAACTAAACCACCAAAGCTATTAATATCAATTGCGTCTATAGCTATAATTTTCATAAACAAGTCTAAAATATAAAATTGTAAATCCAAAAATTTTTAAACTATTAAAAATATCCAATGTTAATCCAACACATATAAAATAAGCTAAAATAAATAATTCTAAATTTTTGATTGTATAAATAACATAACAAATCCCAACTAACCCTGTTGTAAAAAGAACTCTTAACATTGTAGACTCATAATAAATAGCATTTGTACCATTTCCAAAAACCACAGTATAAAAATTGCTGAAATATGGCTGGATAAGTTTTTCCCAAAGTGACAATCTATACCAAAGTGACAATACAGAATCGTCTATTGTATGTCTTTCTGGCAACTCAATAAAAAGTATAAAATTTTTTAAAATTTCTAATGATGCAATATAATTAGTATTAATTAGCCTTTGAAATGCATCATTATTTAAAAAATCTATAAAAAAAAATAAGAATTAAAGAAAATGTTAAAATAGAA
>MDSW01191767.1_pt1 | contig 15744 bp, 21 predicted proteins | sample 811171 | NCBI WGS metagenome assembly MDSW01 (sample SAMN05326641, study PRJNA326480) | marine metagenome | isolation source: seawater | place: Atlantic Ocean: North West | collected 2012
GCATCCGTTTATAGAAATTTTAGAGAAGAAAAAGATTTTGTACAATTTGTGGACAGGCTAGATGTCTACAAGAAAAGATAGATTTTCCAACAAAGATAGAGACTACATGAAACTTGCTATTAATTTAGCAAGTAACCAAAAGGGTTTAACAGGAAACAACCCAGCAGTTGGATGTGTAATTGTTAAAAATAATAAAATTGTTTCTTATGCAACAACAGGTAATAACGGTAGACCACATGCTGAAACTGTAGCTCTAAAAAAAAATAAGAGTCAAAACAAAGATTCTACTGTTTATATAACTTTAGAACCTTGCTCTCATTATGGAAAAACTCCACCATGTACAAAAGCATTAATAAATTCAAAAGTAAAAAAAGTTATTTATTCTATAGAAGATAAAGACCGAAGAACTTTTAGCAAAGCAAAAAAAATTTTAAAAGAAAAAAAAATTTCAGCTAAATCTGGATTATTGAAAAAGGAAGTTAATTTTTTATATAAAAATTATAATTATTCAAAAAAATATGGCCTTCCATATATTACCGGTAAAATTGCATCTTCAAAAAATTACAATATTTTAAAAAATAATCTTCATATTACGAATAAACATTCAAGAAAAGTCTCCCACTTGCTAAGATACAGAAATCAAGCAATATTAACCACATACAAAACTATCAATTCTGATAACTCAAAATTAACTTGTAGAATCAGTGGACTATATGAATATTCACCAATCAGATTGATTATTGATAAAAATCTAAATATTAATGAAAAATCATATATTTTTAACAATGCAAAAAAACCTAAAACTATTATTTTTCATAATTCTAAAAAAATTATAAAAATAAAAAAACTTAAAAATAAAGGTTTTCGCTTAATAACTCTAAATATAGATAGAAATAATCATTTTGATTTAATTAAGTTATTTAAAAAAATATATCAGTTGGGTATATCTTCTGTTTTAGTAGAATCTGGAAAAATGTTGATTTATAATATGATTGTAAAAAATTTATTTAATGAATTTTATTTTTTTAAAAGTAATAAAATTATTAATAGTAATAATAAAATAAATGTTTTAAGTATTAAAGCTCATTTAAATAAAAAATTTAAAAAAAAATATTTTGTAAATACATATTTAGATAAAGATAGTTTAATACACTATAGTTAAAAAATGTTTAATGGAATTATTTTTAATATCGGAATAATAAAAAAAATATCAAAAAGAAAAAAGGGTATAAATCTTTTTGTTTATTCAAAGATTAAAATTACAAAAAAAAATATAGGAATGTCAATTTCTTGTGATGGAGTATGTTTAACTTTAATAAATATACGATCTAAATTAATGGAATTTTACTTATCTGATGAAACTTTGAAAAGATCAAAATTTAAAAAAGTTAAAATTGGAGACCAAATAAATATTGAAACACCTTTAAAATTTGGAAATCAAATATCTGGCCATATTACACAAGGTCACATAGACTTTGTTGGAAAAATTTCATCTATAAAAAAAATTGATAAATCCTATTTATTTAATTTCATAATTAAACCTAAAGAAATTAAAAATCTTGTTGAGAAAGCTTCCATCTCAATAAATGGAATATCTTTGACTATATCAAAAATCACAAACAAAGGTTTTCAAATATGGGTGATACCTCATACTTTCAAATTAACAAATCTATCAAAAACAAAAGTTAACGATTTAGTAAATGTTGAGATAGACATATTATCAAAATATGTAAAAAATTATTTTTATGAAAAATAAAAAATTTACACGTATAGAGTCTATTATTAAAACTGCTAAAAATGGAGGAATGTATATTCTTGTAGATGATGAAAATCGCGAAAATGAAGGTGATTTGGTTATACCAGCATCAAATGTTTCAGCAAAAAATGTGAACTTTATGGCAAAAAATGGAAGAGGTTTAATATGCTTATCGTTAACAAATAAACAATCAAAAAAATTGAATTTACCTTTAATGTCTCCAATAAACAGATCAAGAAATCAAACAGCTTTTACTATTTCCATTGAAGCAAGGAAAGGAGTGACAACAGGAATTTCTGCAAAAGATAGATCTGTCACTATTAAAACTGCAATAAATACAAAAGTAAAAAAAAAAGATATAGTTTCACCTGGTCATATATTTCCAATAATCTCTAAAGAAGGTGGAGTGTTAGTTAGAGCGGGTCATACTGAGGCTTCAGTTGATATATCACAGTTAGCCAACAAAAATCCTTCTGCCGTAATATGTGAAATTATGAACGATAAAGGCGTAATGGCAAAAGGTGATGAGTTATTTAAATTTGCAAAAAAACATAATTTAAAAATAGGTAGAATAGATGATCTGATAGCTTATAGACTTAAGAAAGAAAATTTAATTAAATTTAAAAAAACAGAAAACATTCTTATAAAGAATGAAAAGTATAAAATAAAAATATTTGAAAATAAAATCGATGGTTCTGAAAATTTTGCCTTAATTAAAGGTGATTTGAAAAAAGATAAAAATCCTAGAGTTAGAGTTGTATCTTCAAATATTGTTCAAAATTATCTTATGGGTCAAAAACTACCTAATTCATTTAACAGAACTTTAAAACATTTTAAAAATCATAAAGTGTGTGTTTTAATTTTTATTAGAGATACAAATCTAAAATCTGTTTCTCAAACGCTTAGAGATTATAAAAGCAACAAATTTTATAAAAAAGGTCAAGATAAGCTTATTAAAAACTATGGAATAGGTGCTCAAATAATTAAAGCATTAAATATAAAAAATATGATATTGGTAACAAGATCTAAAAAGAAAGTAGTTGGTTTAGAAGGCTATGAAATTAAAATAACTAAACAAGAAATTATAAAATGAAAAAAAAAATTTTAATTGTTGTTGCAAATTACTACAAAGATATTTCAGCAAATTTAACCATCCAAGCAAAAGACATTTTATTAAAAAATAAATTAAAAAACGATTGGATAACTGTACCTGGTGTATTTGAAATTCCTGTTATTATATCTAAAAAAATTAAAAAATATGATGGCTTCATTGCATTAGGATGTGTAATTAAAGGAGAAACACCACATTTTGATTTTATATCTAAAGCAACGACTGATGCGATTATGAAATTATCAATTGATAATAAAAAACCAATTGGCAATGGGATAATTACTTGCTTAAATAGAGATCAGGCAGTTGTTAGATCTAAATCCAAAGGTGAAGAAGCAACAAATGCACTACTGTCTGTACTAAAAAGTTTTTAATGAACAATCAAAGCAAAGCAAAAGATAATCCAAGGGTTATTGCTATACAAAAAATTTATGGCAAATTTTATAATGAAAATGAAGATTTGAGCATAGGGAAACATAGATTTAAAAAATTTATTAAAGATATAGTTAATGGAACTATGGAAAGAAATGATTTAATTATTGAAGAGTTAGACAAACATTTAAAAGAAGATCTTGTATTGTCTCAACTTGATAAGTTATTTCAAGTAATTATAAAATGTGCTGTTTTTGAATTACTATATAAGCCTAGAACTTCAAAAAATATAATAATTAAAGAATATTTAACTGCATCAAATTTTTTTTTAGAAGTTCCGCAAACTAAATATTTAAATGCTCTATTAGATAAAATTTCAAAAAAAATAAGAACCCCTAATGAATGAATTTGAATTAATTAAAAAACATCTTTCAACACTAACAACAAAATCTAAAAGTTCATTAAATTTAAATGATGATGTTTTTTTTAACAAATCAAACAAATTAATTGTTTCTGTAGACACATATGTTGAAGGTGTCCATTTTATAAACTTTAAAAATCCTGCTCTAGTTATAAAAAAAATACTTAGATCGTCCATATCAGATTTAATATGCAAGGGAGTGAAGCCTAAATATTATTTTTTATCAGCATCTGGTAATAAAAATAAATTTTCAAAGAAAAATTTATTTGAAATCAATAAATCTCTTAATGAAGAGCAAAATAAATATAAAATAATACTAGGTGGTGGTGATACTGTTAATTCAAGTAAATTAAGTTTTACAATTGTTTCAATAGGTTTTTCGAATAAAATAATAAAAAGAAATCAATCTAATGTTAATGATGATATTTATGTTACAGGAAATTTAGGTGATAGTTTTATTGGTCTTCAAGTTTTAAAAAATAAATTAAATATTAGTAAAAAACTTTCTAAATATTTTATCAATCAATATTTTAAACCAAATATTAAACTTTCAATAACAAAATATTTAAATCAATTTGCATCTTCATCAATAGATATATCAGATGGTTTATTTTCAGATTTAGAGAAAATGATTAATAAGCAAAAAAGCTCTTATCTTATATTTTTAGATGAAGTTCCAATATCAAAAGAATCAAATTTACTTAGAAAATTAGGAAAATTAAAAAAAGAAAATTTTATATCTAAAGGTGATGATTATCAGATATTATTTACATCTGGTTATAAAAATAGAAATTTAATTCGGAAAGTTTCTATAAGTAAAAATATTAAAATAACCAGAATAGGTAAAATTTTAAGTGGTTATAAAAAAAGCTCAATTATAGATAGAAATGGCAATAAAATTAAAATAATTGATAAAGGATACTTTCATAGATTTGATTAACATATATATTGCCTTTTGCTCTTTTTTTTGTAATGTCCGTTTTTTAAATAATTAATTAAATAACTTATAATTAAAGGATTTTATGAATTTATCACCAGAAACAATTTTACATTATACAATTTTAGCAGGAATTCTCTCGGTAGTTTATGGGTATTTTACCGGTAAATATATACTCAATTCAAGTTCAGGAAATTCAAAAATGCAAGAAATTGCCCATGCAATACAAGTCGGTGCTAAAGCATATTTAAACAGACAATACAAAACAATTGCTATCGTCGGTATAGTTGTTTTAATAATTATTAGTTATGCATTCAGTATTTTAGTTGGTTTAGGATATTTAATTGGCGCAACATTATCAGGGTTGGCTGGTTATGTTGGAATGTTAGTATCAGTTCAAGCCAATGTAAGAACAGCAGAAGCATCAAGAAAGGGTCTTTCTCAAGGTTTGTCAATTGCTTTTAAATCTGGTGCGGTTACTGGTATGTTAGTTGCTGGTTTAGCACTACTGTCGATTTCAGTATATTATTATTTTTTAATAAAAACCAATGTAGAAGAAAGAGAATTAATAAATGCACTAATAGCACTTGGATTTGGTGCTTCACTAATATCTATTTTTGCAAGATTAGGAGGAGGTATCTTTACAAAAGGTGCTGATGTAGGAGCGGATTTAGTTGGAAAAGTTGAAGCAGGTATACCAGAAGATGATCCTAGAAACCCCGCTGTAATTGCAGATAACGTAGGAGACAATGTAGGAGACTGCGCTGGTATGGCCGCTGATTTATTTGAGACTTATGCTGTTACAATTGTTGCATCTATGGTTCTTTCTTCAATTTTTTTTCATGGCGATATAAATATGATGATATACCCACTTTCCATTGGAGGAGCTTGTATTTTAACATCTATCTTTGGCACATTTTTTGTAAGTTTAGGAAAATCAAAAAATATTATGGCAGCTTTGTATAAAGGTTTTATAGTTACAGCAATTTCATCGCTTGCAATTTTATACCCAATAACAGATTGGGTAATTGGATTTGACAAAATTTATAATGTAGATGAAAAAAGTTTTAATGGTAAAGATTTATATTATTGTGGAATAATTGGTCTTGTAATTACTGGATTAATTATCTGGGTAACAGAATATTATACTGGAACAAGTTATAGACCAGTAAAAAGTGTTGCTTCTTCATCTACAACAGGACATGGAACAAATGTTATACAAGGTCTCGCGGTTTCAATGGAAGCCACTGCTATACCAGCATTAATAATTGTTGCAGGTATACTTTGTACAAATTCAATTGCGGGTCTTTATGGAATAGCAATAGCTGTAACAACAATGTTAGCTTTAGCTGGTATGGTTGTAGCTTTAGATGCATATGGTCCAGTAACTGATAACGCTGGTGGAATTGCTGAAATGTCTAATCTTCCAAAAAATGTTCGTAAAACCACTGATGCCTTAGATGCAGTCGGAAATACTACAAAAGCGGTAACAAAAGGTTATGCAATAGGTTCTGCAGGTCTTGGAGCTTTAGTATTATTTGCTGCATATACTGAAGATATTAAATTTTTTTCACAAGTTAAAGGTTCTAACTTAGAAAATGTTATAGTAACATTTGATTTATCAAATCCATTTGTTGTGGTTGGACTTCTTGTTGGAGGTATGCTTCCATATTTATTTGGCTCAATGGGAATGCAAGCTGTAGGCAGGGCAGGTGGAGCAGTTGTAATTGAAGTAAGAAGACAATTTAAGAAAATTCCTGGTATCATGAAAAGAAAAGCAAAACCTGATTATGGAAAACTTGTCGATTTATTAACTAAAGCTGCAATTAAAGAAATGATTGTTCCATCATTACTGCCAGTTCTTTCACCGATAGTGCTTTATCTTATTATTTTACCTATAGGAGGTCAGGTTGCTGCATTATCATCCGTTGGAGCAATGCTTTTAGGTGTAATTATTACTGGATTGTTTGTAGCAATATCTATGACAGCAGGTGGAGGCGCTTGGGACAATGCAAAAAAATACATTGAGGACGGTAAATTTGGTGGAAAGGGTTCTGAAGCACATAAAGCAGCAGTAACTGGCGATACCGTAGGGGATCCATATAAAGATACCGCTGGACCAGCTGTAAATCCAATGATAAAAATTACAAACATTGTTGCTTTACTATTATTAGCAGTAATAGCTGGTTAATTATTTTTTTCTTTTACCAAGTGGGTCGTTTACTTTTTGTCTCAGACTTGAAAGAAAACTGTAAATAAAGTCATGTTTACGTCTGTTACCTTCTGTTACCTTATCTGAAAATTCTATATTTTGCATATCTTTAATATTGCTAAATTTCTTACTTACAAGAATCCCTCTATTATCAATTTCTAATATCAATATATCATTTTTAACCAAGACATTTTTTCCAAAATCTAACAATTTTCCTCTAGAAATTTCTCTTTCAATATATATCCAAACATCATTGTCAAATTTACTAGTTGTTGAAGGTATACCAAGTATCTCAATTACATCATTTTTATTAGTTTCTTTAACTATTAATTGGTTATTTTTTTTTTCTAAAAAATGAACTCCATGATGTTTTTGAACCTTATTTAATGAACAACTAGATAAAATTAAAAAAAATATTATAATTAATAATCTCATTATGAATAAAAAATATATTAATATTTACAACACTTTAGTAAGTTTAACCAGAGATAAAAAACTTTATATTGGATTTGAAAGTCAAGATACATTTTCAGATAGAATGGTTTTTTTGTTATTACATTTTACCTTTTTCTTGAAGGCTTATAACAAAAAATGTTCAAAAAAAACTTTACAAGAGGTTTTTGATTACTTTTTTAAGCAAATTGAAGTCAGCATAAGAGAAAGTGGATATGGCGATACTGTAATTAATAAAAAAATGAAAAATTACATTAATATTTTTTATAGTATGTTAAAAGACGTAGATAAATGGGAAGATATTCAAAGATCGGAGAAAAATATAATTTTAAATAATTATATTAATATTACAAATAATGAAGATTATATAACTAATTATTTTACAAATTACTTAAATTATCTTGAAAAAAATGCTTTTAATTCTTTCTTAAAAGGTGTAATTAAACCTAATTTTTAATTATGGCTGTTCCAAAACGTAAAACATCACCGTCCAGATCTGGTAAAAGAAGATCGCATATTAAATTTTCTACTAAGAATATTGTTGAAGATAAGAAATCTGGAGAATATAGATTATCACATCATTTAGATAGAAAAACGGGCATGTATAAAGGAAGACAAATCTTAGACCCTAAGGAATAAATATTCTATAATACGAAAATGTCAAAACTAATAAAAATTGCAGTTGATGCAATGGGTGGTGATAATTCTCCATCTAAAATTATTAATGGCATAATTTTACACAATAAAAAATCAAAAAACGTTTTTTATAAAATATTTGGGGATATTTCAAAAATAGAAAGGATAATTCCTAAAACACTTTCTCCTGATTGTTATGAAATTATACACACTGCCAATGAGGTCAAAGGGACAGATAGTCCACTTAGCGGTGCTAAAAAAGGTAAAGATACAAGCATGTGGTTAGCTGTCGAGAGTGTAAAAAATAAGGATGCTGATATTATTATTTCTGCAGGAAATACTGGAGCACTTTTTGTAATTGCTAAATTAAATCTTAAGATGATCGAAAATATTGATAAACCTGCACTTTCTGGACTTTGGCCCAACAAATACGGAACAAGTATAGTTTTAGATTTAGGTGCAAATTTAGAATGTAGTGAAAAAAATTTGGTAGATTTTAGTTTGATGGGTTCGGCTTTATTTAAATCAATATTTCCAGAACAAAATCCAAAAGTTGCACTACTAAATATTGGATCAGAAGAAATTAAAGGAACTGAAATAATTAAAAATACTTATAAGAAACTTAGTAATCAAAATAATAAACTGTACGAATTTAAAGGTCACATTGAAGGCAATGAAATGATGAATGGGGATGTAAATGTTATTGTCACGGATGGATTTTCTGGCAATATTGCACTAAAAACAGCCGAAGGAACTGCAAATTTTATTACTAGCGAACTTAAAAAGGCAATGACACAGAACTTATTGGGAAAATTTTCATCTTTACTTAATTTAAAAAATTTAAATAAATTTAAAAAAAGATTGGATCCAAGATTGTATAATGGTGCAATACTTCTTGGTCTAGACTCACCAGTTGTTAAAAGTCATGGTGCCACTGATTATATAGGTTTTGCTAACTCAATAAACTTATGTGAAAAAATAATAAAAGGAAACTTAATAGATAAAATAAAGCAAAATATGGATTAGCAAGTGAGAATTAATTTAACAAAAAAAGAAATTATAAATTCTTTATATATGCGAATTGGCTATTCTAAAAAAATCTCATCAAATTTACTTGATGATATTATTGCAATAATCATAGTTAATTTAAAAAAACATGGAAAAGTTAAAATAAGTAATTTCGGAACATTTACTATGAGAAAAAAAAATAAAAGAGAGGGCAGAAATCCAAAAACAAAAGAAAAAAAAGTAATTTCTGAAAGACAAGTTGTTTTATTTAAGCCATCAAAAGTTTTTAAAGAATATATTAATTCTAATGACAAAATTTGACTCAGCATACAAATCAATTGGAGAAGTTGCAAAAATTCTAGATTTAATAAACAAAAAAAAAGGATCTCTTAATACTCACACCATACGTTATTGGGAAAAAGAATTTAAAAATATTAATCCTAAAATATTTGCAGGAAAGAGAAGATATTACAATGCTGAAACAATAGATTTACTAAAACAAATTAAGTATCTTCTTAAAATCAAAGGAATGACTATAAAAGGAGCAAAAAAAGTATTGGAAAACAATAGATCAAATAAACTTGACGATTTACCAAATGAATCTATAAACGTGGATAAAAATTTAGTTTTGAAAAAAAAAATCACTAAAATTTCAAAATTGGTTAAGGATATTAAAAATTTAAAATAGTATGGCAAAAAAAACACATATAAAAGTTAGATTGGTACCAGAGTCTAAACCCAACAGTTCTTTTTTTTACTATGTTAAAAAGCCTGCAGGTGGTGAAAAAGCAAAGGTAAAATTAAAAGTTAAAAAATATAATCCCACGTCAAGAAAACACGAGTATTTTGTAGAAAAAAAACTACCACCTCATAGTAAATAAAAAAATTTATTTTTTTTTAAAGTTTCTCTTTTCAAAGTCTATGTATGACATGATCATATGTTTCCATATTCTATTTGTAATTTTAGGATCGATATTTTTTTTAATTGACTCTTTTTTAATTTTTTTTAATATTTTATTAATTCTTTTTTTATCGACTATTTCTTTTTTATATTTTTTTAATTTCAAAACGTTTTTTACTAAATCTGTTCTTTTTTTTATTACTTTTAAAAGTTCAGAATCTAGTCTATCTAGCTTTTTTCTTAATAATTCTAATTTTATTTTGTTTTTTGGCGACATTTAATCAATTGGAATTAATTATAAATAATATATTTATTTGTATATGTACATAGAAAATTCATTATTAAAAAAAAACATATCTTTATGGTTAATTCTAATGTTTTGGATGATTTTTATAATGATCATAGTTGGTGGCCTAACAAGACTTACCGATTCTGGTTTGTCTATAACTCAATGGGAACTATTTTCTGGTTTGTTGCCACCATTTACAAATTCTGATTGGGAATTTTATTTTTCATTATACAGAGAAATTCCTGAGTTTAAAATTCAAAATTACTCTATGACATTAAATGAATTTAAAGTTATTTTTTGGTGGGAATGGTCTCATAGATTTTTAGGAAGATTGATAGGAATATTTTTTTTATTACCTCTTATTTTTTTTACGATTAAATTAGGTTTTAAAAAATTAAGTAGTTTATATTTAATTTTTTTTCTTATTGCTCTGCAGGGTTTTATAGGTTGGTATATGGTCTCAAGTGGTCTAGTTGATCGTGTTGATGTAAGCCACTATCGTTTAGCTTTACATTTATTGATTGCATTCATTATTTTATCACTTATTTTTTGGAATTATCTCAAACTTAAAAACATAAAAATAAATGGTAAATGTCTTAAATTGATTTTTCCAATTTTTTTTTTAATTTTTGTCTTTGTTCAAATATCGTTAGGTGCTTTTGTTTCTGGTATGGATGCAGGTAAAATATACAACTCTTGGCCTTTGATGGGATCTTCTTATTTTCCTGATGACAATAATTTTATAAATTTATTTAATTTAAGTGCTTTTGATGATCCATCACTTGTTCAATTTATGCATAGAAATATGGCTTATATAATTATAATTTATTATTTGATAATATTGTTTCAAGTTTACAGAAATAACTTAACAAGTTTTTTTCAAACTACTATATTAATAGGCATCATTTTATTTATTCAAACTTTACTAGGAATTTTAACTTTGTTATATGGTGCACAGATTCTCTTAGCATCTATGCACCAAATTAGTTCAATTATTTTAGTGACCTTAAGTATTTATTTATTATATCTAGCCACAATCTCTAGTTCTAACTAACGGCTTTTAAACTTGGTTTTCCTGAAGCAGTTAAAGCTTGTTCTAAATCAGCTATGATGTCATCTGGATGTTCAATACCAATTGATAATCTAACATAACCTGGGGTAACTCCAGCTGCTAAAAGCTCTTCTTGGGTTAATTGACTATGAGTAGTAGTTGCTGGGTGTATAGCTAGACTTCTAGCATCTCCTATATTTGCAACATGGTAAAACATTTTTAATGCTTCAATAAATTTTTTACCTGCTTCAACGCCACCTTTAACTTCAATACCAACTAATGCGCCATTTCCACCTTTAAAGTATTTTTTTGCTCTACTACCAACCTCACCTTTATGTAATGTTGGATATATAACACGCTCTACGTTTTTATTTTTTTCTAAGAAAGCTACTGCTTTTTCAGCATTAGAACAATGTTGTTTCATTCTTAAAGGAGCAGTTTCTAATCCTTGTATAATTCCCCATGCATTATCTGGTGCCAATGGTGCTCCTAGATCTCTTAATAAACAAACTCTAGCTCTAACTGCAAAAGCAACATTTGCTCCTGTTAATTGAGGTACTACCTGGCCCCATACTGCACCACCATAACTAGCATCTGGTTCATTGAACATAGGTTGTCTTTTTGGATCAGAAGTCCAATCAAAATTTCCACCATCTACAAGACATCCACCGATAACAGTTCCATGTCCACCAATAAACTTTGTTAATGAGTGCACAACTACTGCAGCACCATGTTCTATCGGTTTACAAATTACTGGAGATGCTGTGTTATCCATTATTAAAGGTATATTGTGTTTACGCCCTATATCAGAAACTTCTTTTATAGGAAAAACTCTTAAATATGGATTTGGAAGAGTTTCGGCATAAAAACATCTTGTTCTATCATCTACTAACTTTTCAAAATTTTTTGGATCTGATGGATCTGCGTATCTACATTCAATACCAAGTTTTTTTAAAGTATGTGTAAATAAATTAACAGTACCGCCATATAGATCAGTTGAGCTAATAAAGTTGTCACCTGATTGGCACACATTTAAGATTGCAAATGTAGATGCAGCTTGTCCCGATCCAACAGTAACAGAAGCCAAACCACCTTCAAGTGCTGCTACTCTTTTTTCCAAAACATCATTAGTTGGATTCATTATTCTTGTGTAAATGTTCCCAAATTCTTTTAAAGCAAACAAATTTGCGGCATGATCAGTATTATTAAATTGATACGATGTTGTTCTATACACTGGGACAGCTACTGCAGTAGTAGCGGGATCACTTCTGTAATCTCCACCGTGTAGTGCTATAGTCTCAGGATTTTTTATGTTTTTTGTCATTTAATTCTCCTTATGTTTTTTATTATTAATTAAACTAGATATAACTGATCTTTTCAAGCTATAATGAATGCAATTTAAAATTGACTTTGTATATAAATCTAAGTATTTATGCGCATTCTTATGACAAATTTTATTAAAAAAAGTGAAATTAGAAATAATTGGTATGTAATTGATGGAAGTAATGCAGTAGTTGGCAGATTGGCCTCAATTATAGCAAAAATTATAAGAGGAAAAAACAAACCTACATTTACCCCTCATATGGATAATGGAGATTATGTTGTGGTAAAAAATGTCGAGAAGGTCAAATTTACTGGAAAAAAATTTACAAATAAAAAATATTTTAGACATACAGGACATCCTGGTGGAATAAAAGAAATTACACCTGAAAAGCTCCATTCAAAAAAACCTGGTGAAGCTTTAAAACTTGCTGTTAAACGAATGTTACCTGGAGGTCCATTGGCAAAAAAACAATTGACAAAATTAAAATTATACTCGGGTGATAATCATCCACATGAAGCGCAAAAATTGACTTTAATTGATTTAAAAAAACTTAATAGTAAAAATCTAGTAAATAATTGATATGGAAGAAATTCAACCATCTATAAGCAGTGAAAAAAAAATTAAGTTAGATTTTAAAGATAGTAAATATGCTACAGGTAGAAGAAAAACTTCCATAGCTAAAGTTTGGTTAAAAAAAGGTACAGGAAAAATACACGTAAATGGTAAAAATTATGAGTCATACTTCACTAGAGAAAATCATAAAATGCAATTATTAAGACCTTTTGAATTAGTAGAACAAAAAACTTCATACGATGTTAAATGTAATGTATCTGGCGGAGGCTTAACTGGCCAGGTAGGTGCTATGGTATTGGGTATTGCAAAGGCTTTACTTTTGTTTGATCCTGATCTTAAAACTAAATTAAAAAAAGAGAAATTAACCACGCGAGATTCTAGAGCTGTAGAAAGAAAAAAATATGGCCATAGAAAAGCACGAAGAAGTTTTCAATTTTCTAAAAGATAATACCTTTTTAATAATTTTACTGTTATATATAAAAAATGCACAAGCTAAATATATTGATTGCTGGATCAACAGGTTATATAGGAGTTCAACTTGTTAAGATTTTATCAAAACACCCCAACATTAAGATTAAGTATTTATGTGGAAATACATCCGTAGGAAAAAGAATTTCATTTTTTGATAAAGATTTAAAAAATAAAAAACTTCCAAAAATAGTTAAATTTAATGAGAAATTTTTAAAATACGTTGATATAGTTTTTACTGCATTACCCAATGGAGAAGCGCAATTGTTATCTAATAAGCTTTTGGATAAAAATATATTAATTGATCTAGCTGCCGATTTTAGAATTGAAAATCCGATTTTATATAAAAAATGGTATAAAATTAAACATAAGTCAGTTCAAAATATTAAAAAAAGTATATATGGTTTATCTGAGATAGTCGGAAAAAAAATAAAAAAATATAAAATTATTGCATGTCCAGGTTGTTACCCAACATCAATTCTTTTGCCTCTTATTCCTTTAATTAAAAAAAAATTTATTCTTGAAAAAAATATTATCGTTGATTCAAAATCTGGTTATTCAGGCGCTGGAAGAGGTATACATAAAAAATATGCAAATAAAAATTTATATGAATCATTAAGCGCATATGGAGTAGGAGGACACAGACATAATTCAGAGATAAATCAAGAAATTAAAAGAGTTTGTAAAAAAAAATTTGAAATAAGTTTTACTCCTCATCTTACACCAATGTTTAGAGGTATTTTAAGTACAATTTATGTGAATATACCCAAAAACAAAACACCTTTAGGTATATATAATTTTTTAAAAAGTAATTATAAAAGTAAAAGTTTTATAAAATTTGCAAAATTTAATATGCCAATAAGTACAAATGATGTTATCAATTCAAATAATTGCTTAATATCAGTTTGCAAAAGTAAATATAAAGATAAATTAATAATTATATCTGCTATAGATAATTTAATTAAAGGTGGCTCAGGTCAAGCTGTTCAAAATATGAATATAATTTATGATTTTCCTGAAAATAGAGGTCTAAAATGAAAAAATTTTTTTTAGTAATTATATTAATTACATCTTGTGCCAGACACGAAGTTTCAGAATTAAAATCTTATGAAAAGATTGATTTTGATAATGATTATACTATATCTGAATTTGTTAATTTGTTGGAGCTATATAATAACATCATTGGATATCCAAATATAAACAATTAAAAAAATGAAAAAAAATTTAAATATCGCTGTAATTGGTCTCGGTCAAATTGGTATTTATTTATTAAACGAATTAAATAATAAAAAAAAAGAAATCGAAATTAAAACGGGTAAAAAAATTAATATTGTAGCTGTGTCTGCAAAAAATAAAAATAAAAAAAGAAAATACAAGTTTAATAAAAAAATTTTTTTTAAAAATCCGTTCGAAATTTTAAAAAAAAAAAAAATTGATATTTTATTTGAAGCCATTGGTCACTCTGATGGAATTTCAAAAAAAATTGTTGAAACTTCATTGAAAAATAAAATTCATGTAATAACACCTAATAAAGCTCTAATTGCCAAACATGGTGATTATTTATCAAATTTAGCTGAAAAAAATAAAGTCAACCTTGAATTTGAAGCTTCGGTTGGTGGTGGAATACCAATTATTCGTACACTTAAGGAAAGTTTAGCAACTAATAAATTTAGTAGAGTAGTGGGTATTCTAAATGGAACATCAAATTATATATTAACAGAAATGGAAAGATCGAAAAAATCTTTTTTGGATGTTCTTAAAAAAGCACAACATCTTGGCTATGCTGAACCTGGAAATCCAAAACTCGACTTAAACGGATATGATGCATTAGCAAAAGTTAGAATTTTATCATCTATTGCATTTAATAAAAAAATTTCAAAAAATAAATGTTTAATGGAGGGAATTGAAAATATTAATTTAAAAGACATTTTCATAGCTAATCAATTAAATTTAAGAATTAAACTCTTGGGAATAACAGAGCTATTAAATAATCAACTATTCGAAAGAGTTCATCCATGCTTAGTTCCAAAAGATTCATATTTAGGTAATATAAATGGTGTTATGAATGCAATAATTCTCTCAAGTAAACCTGTTGGAGAGTCTGTTTTGCAAGGAGAGGGTGCTGGTCCTGGGCCAACATCGTCTGCTTTAATGTCTGATTTATTATCTATATTAAGAGGAAATATAAAATATCCATTTGGAATTTCATTTAATAAAAGAACTAATATTAAA
>MDSW01121118.1_pt1 | contig 15743 bp, 14 predicted proteins | sample 811171 | NCBI WGS metagenome assembly MDSW01 (sample SAMN05326641, study PRJNA326480) | marine metagenome | isolation source: seawater | place: Atlantic Ocean: North West | collected 2012
GAAGAACTTTCATTAAATTGTTTTAAAAGTTTAGTTTCTTGAACTGATCCTAATCCAATATTTTCAATTATTATTGTGGAATTTTTAAATTTTTTATCCAGTTTTTTTTTTTTTATTTTAAGAAATTCAAAATTTATAGGGCTCGCCTCAAAAGAAATAATTTTTTTAACATTAAAACTATTAAGAAAAAAATCAATTGATTCACCTTTGTGAGCACCAATATCAAGTATAAGTTTATATTCATTAAATTTTTTTTTTTTTAGAAACTTAATAATTTTTCTTTTATGAAAAAAATCAAAAAAACCTATTATAAAAATTATTATTTTCTGCATATTTAATTTTTAAATATATATTTTCCAAACTTTTTTTTTACTCTTATTTCGTTATTATCACACAAATCATTTATCTCGCAATTTTCATAATTTGAAATTTTATTCAAAATATTTTTGTTTTCTTGAAAATATCTTTTTTCAACTCTATAAAAAGCATCTTCTAGAGGATTGTATTTATAAAGAATTCTTTCGTTGTTTATTCTATTTAAATTTCTTCCTATAAAGACTGTTGTCGCAATAAATATGAGTATCATAGTAGTTATTTTAAATTTATTGTAATTTATTTTGAACGAAGAAAGTTTTATTGATAATGGTAAAAAAAATAATAATGCAACTAAGCTAAAACCACCATACCTTAAAGAAGGATGATTATAAAACCATTCTAAAAATAAAAGTAAAACTAAAAAATAGAAAATCTTTAGATATTTATTTAAATTAATTTTAGTTTTATCAAAACTTATATTTAAATAAGAGATAAATATTACTAATGATAAAAAAATTATACCTAACAAGAAATCTGAAACTTTATTAAAAAAATATTTATCAATCCAATTACCTACCCAATTAAAATATTTTATATAAATTTCTGGATTTTCAATTCTAAAATCAGGACCAGCACCAGCTTTTGACCATTGTTGATACCAAGCATTCATACTTTCAACTTGGGTAATAGGAATAGACCAGCTAAAATTTTCAAAGCAAGTAATTTTGGCTGGATAAATTAAACAACCTGAACTAAAAAAATATGAGCTAAGAATAAATAAAAATATTGTGAAAAAAAATATTATATATCTATTCATAATATTTTTTTTTATTAAATCAGTTAATTTATAAAAATTTAAGTAATATATGTAAACGGGTATTAGAATTAAAAGATACAATATATAGAATGCCTTTAAAGAAATTATAAATATTAATAAAGTATAAATTTTTAAATTCATTTCATAATATTTGGTACGTTTGGTCAAAATTGATAGAATCTCAGATGCTAAAATCATTATTAAAATCTGAGCTGATCGATCAGTACCATGCTCTCCAATCCTATAAAAAAAAATATTAATAAAAATTAATGAAAGTAACGAAAAAAAAACTACAGAATTATTATGAATGATTGATTTATTATTAATTTTAAATTTTTTTGAATTTATCAACTCTATTTTTTTTAATAAAATTATATTTGAAAAACCCAATACAAAAACAGCTGCAAAATTAAAAGAAAAATAGTTTATCAGTGGCAAATAAAATAAAGAATTAATATAAAAAATTGAAGATGGTGTTCTGAAGCCATGATTAAATTGTCCGGTACCAACTAGTAAATCAAATTGTGTTAAATTATAAGTGTATACAAAATGATAATAAGAAAAATCATCATGATTTTTGAATATAAGTAATGAGATAAAGGCCAATATAAAAATTGAAAAAAATAAATATAAATCTTTTTTTAAAGCAGGTCTTTTAAATTCTTTAAACAACAATATAAATCCAAATATTCCCAAAATTATATAAATAGAGTTAAAAGTATAATTATGTGGAATAAAAAAATTACTCAGATAGGATATAAAGATACTAAATACTAATCCGAAAATACCCAGATATCCAAAATCAGTAGTTTTATAATTTTTTGCAAAAAACTTAATAAATAAATTTCCATAACCTATTAAAGATATTGAAACAATAAAGTAAGATACAAAAAGTATTAATAAATTAGTCATTTAATTATTTACAGACATATATTTTATAGTTATATCCTTCATATCACTTTTATTTAAATGTTTTAAATATTTTTTATCCTTTGGAAATTTTTTAAAATGTATTTCAATTTAATAAAGCACAGCAATTATAAGACTGAATATTTGTGTACTCTTATTTTGTCATTACTTCCTATAATATTTTTCTTTGGTAGTGGTGTAGCCAATTCTTTAGTAATCCTCCTAGACCTTATATTTATTTATGTTTTATTTAAAAATAAAAAATTTTATATTTTTAATAATTATTTATTTTTTTTTATATTATCGTTTTGGTTATATTTAATAATAAACTTATTTTATAGTATAAATTTTGATAATTCTTTATTAAGAACTATTGGTTTTTTTAGATTTATAATTTTTATATATGCAATTCAATTTTTTTTTAGAGAAGAAAATAAGAACTATAAAAAAATTATTTTAAATTCATGGTCTATTTTAATTTTAATTATATCATTAGACTTAATTTTTGAATCAATTTTTGGTTCAAATATTTTAGGTTTTAGATCATATATGCCTGGAAGATTATCAGGTTTTTTTAATCAAGAACTTAAAATTGGAAACTTATATTCAGCATTTTATTTAATTGTATTATCTTATTTGTTATATTTGGAGTCTAATAAAATTTTTCCTACGTCAAAATTGAATCAAAAAGTTTATAATATAATTAAAAATAATTATTTTTATTTTTTAATCTTAATTTTTATAGTTATCTCTGCGTTAATTGGTGAGAGATCAAATCTTGTAAAAGTTTTGTTCATGTCAATTATTTTTGTATTTTTTTTAAGTAACAAGATTGTTTCAAAATTAAAAATTTTTATTTTTACATTTTTGTTTTTTTTAATTTTATTAACTTCAAGTCATAATTACCAGTGGAGATATTGGGAAGTTTTCATTCAACCTATAATAACCAAACCAATAGAATATATTAATAAATCTCATTATGGATCTCATTATAAAGTTGCAATAGAAGTTTTTAAAAATAACAAACTTACTGGTGTTGGTTTAAAAAATTATAGAATTGAAGTAACAAAAGATAAATATGCCGGAAAACTTTCCTCAATTCACCCACACCAAATACATTTTGAAATTTTGTCAGAATTAGGAATTTTAGGATATCTATTTTTTATAAGTTTTATGTTGGTTAATCTGTACTTATCCATAAAATCTTATTTTAAAACAAAAAACTATTTTGTTTTATCTGGATCACTTTATGTAATGGCAGCTCTTATACCAATTTTGCCTTCGGGAAGTTTTTTTACATCTTTTAGTGCTACATTTTTTTGGATGAACTTTGCTTTGATGACATCTGCACTTAATTCATATAAAAAAAATCGAAATAATATTTAATGAAAGATTTAACTTTAATAATACCTGCAAAAAATGAGTCTGAGTCTCTTCCGAAAGTTTTGGATGAATTAAAAAAATATCCATACAATATTTTTATTGTTTTGCATGAAAGTGATAAAAAAACAATAAATTCAATTCAACATCATAATGTTAATATAATTTATCAAAAAAACTTTGGATATGGAGATGCTCTTATTGAAGGTATCAATAAATGTGAAAGTAAATATTTTTGTATATTTAACGCAGACGGATCATTTAATCCAAAGGAAATAAGCTCAATGATTGATAAAACTATAAATGAAAATTTAGATTTTTTATTTGCATCAAGATATCAAAATAATTCTGGAAGTGAAGATGATACAATAGTAACTTTGATTGGTAATTATTTTTTTACACTTGTAGGAAAAATATTTTTCAATTTAAATATTTCAGATATTTTATATACATATGTTTTGGGTAAAACCAAAAGCGCACACAAACTTAAACTTAATAGAAAAGATTTTACCTTATGCGTTGAACTGCCAATCAAGGCTAAAAGAAGCGACATGAAAATAGATTCTATAGGTTCTTATGAAAGAATTAGGATTGGTGGTAAAAAAAAGGTTAATGCTATTAAAGATGGATTTCTAATATTAATTTATTTAATAAAGATTTTTTTTAATAAAAAAATTTAATTTATTTAATTAAACTTATAAATAAATAAAATAGATTAAATAAAAATAATAAATAAATATTTTTTTCTAAAAATAAATATTTTTTAAAACTGTCATTTTCAATTAATGTAAAAAGTGCCATATACAATATTGGTTCAAAATAATTATGATATATTGTTAATTGAAAGTTTGAAAAAATTAATAAGATTAAAAGTAAATAATTATTAAATCTATTTTGAAATAAAAAAATAAATAAAAAAGAGATTGGAATAATTAATATTAATTGAAGCTCTTGAAAATTAATTATTCTATAAAAAATCTGAAAAAAAATTCCTCCCCCTCCCAAATTTAAATAAATATTTTCATAATTTGAAAAGTAGTAAGATATTAAAAATAAAAATAAAAATAAATAAAAAATTTTATTTTTAAAAATAGAATAACTTTTTTTAATTCTATCTAAAAAAATTATTATGAATGGCAATAAGTGAAAAAATATTATATTGGACGAATAGAAAATTTTATTTGAAATGTTTAAAAGTGAAAAAGTTTTTTCATATAAACCCCATTCGTTAGTGGATTTTAAAAAATTAATATCTAAATAAAAGATATAATAAATAGCAGGTAATGCGAATAACAAATTAATTAAGATCACAAGATAAACTTTGCTAAACAATTTTTGTTCTACTAAAATTTTTGAAAAATTTATAAAAAAATATAATGAAAAAACTGAAAAAGTAGGCATAAAATAAGAAGACAAAGATAGAAAAAAAATATTTAGATAAATAGGAAAATATTTTGTTCTTAACTTTAAAAATACTAAATAATAATAGACTGAAATTATAAAAAATAATAAACCATACAAATAACTATCTGGCCAAATAGAATATGACCTAATTGTTGGTGAAAGAAAAATAATAGATGAAATTAAAATTATTTTACTCTTATTTATGTCTGTAAATCTAAGCTCTAAAGATTTATATAAATACAAAAATATTATAACTGGAACAATTAAGTGAAATGCTCTGTAAAGTTCTTCACTTTCTAATAATTTTAAAATAGAAGCTGAAAATAAAAAGAAAATTGGAGAATGTCGATATTCTAAAATCTCATAATTCAGAAGATAATATATAGTACTCTCTTTAAAATATAGCGTTCTCTCAAAAGCAGAATAGAAATCATATTTTGCTCCACCCAAAGCATCTTCATTGAATATAAATCCTATAACCAAAGTTGATAATAGTATAACTGTAATAATAAGATATTTTAATCTTGTAGGCTTTAAATACATTTAAAAAAATTTGATATTATTTTTGTTATAAAATAATCAATTGAAAAAAAGAATTTTTTATTGAATTTTTTTTTTATAAAAATAAAAAAATCAAAGGCTTGGGAGCGCTTAATCCACCAATATTTTCCAAATTTTTTGTAGTTAGACATAATTCCATCATTAACTTGTCTATACAACGTTAACTTTTTCTTTATAACATTATAATTTTCTTTATATATTGAAAAAAGGCAAGACAATCTAAAATCAATTTCTAAAAGTTCATAATTTTTCTTTTTAAAAACTTTAATACATTTTTCCAGGTATTTTTTTTTTAAACTTATAGAACTTGTTGGAAAAGTAGTTGGCCATATTGATGAATTATTTATTCTATTTTTACTGTAATTGAAATTTTGTATTTTAAGTTTATCCATAATTATAGGTATATCAAAAACAGCTTTTGATTCAGGAAATTGATTAAAATAATTAACAATCTGTTTTACTTTATTTTTCTTAAACAAATCGTCACCATCAAGCAAACAAATTATAGTACCTTTGCTTTTTTTTAACCCTATTTCTATAGATCTAATTTGATTTAATGCTGGGGATAATTTTATTTTATTTTTAAGCAATTTGATTTTATTTATTTTTGAAAGAATTATATCTGACCCATCTGTTGAACAATTGTCTATAACTATTATTTCTATATTTTTATAAATTTGATTTTTAACTGATTGAATAGTTTTTAAAATATATTTTTTTTTATTAAAGTTTGTAATAATAACTGAAATTAAAGTTTTGTTTTTTTTCATTATTTTTTAATAATTTTGTTAACAAAAATAATAATAAATAATATTGAAAATCCTGAATATTGAAGCATATATCTGTCTATACCATTAATAACATGCCATTCAAAATCTGATTGAATTATAAAAAAAATAAAAAATGTTGATAAATTTAAAAGTAAATAAATTATTAAATTTTCTTTTGACAATTTAACATTCTTTAAAAATAAAATTAGTATCGTAATGTAAGAAATTATCATTATTGGATTTTTAAATAAAGAAATTAAATAGTATTTAAAAATAAAAAATATTTTATAAACTATTACTTTTAAATCAAATAATAGCTGTAAATTATAGTCACCAGAAAATTGGAATGATGCATTAAAATTTACTTGAAAATATTTATAAATTAAAAATTTTAATATTAAAGTAAAAATAAATCCAAAAAATATTAAAAATAAATATTGGTAGTTTTTTTTTATTAATTTAAAGGTGATCACCACTAAATAAGTTGTCACTAAGTAAATTATACTTTCATACTTAATCCAAAAAATAATATTATTTACGAATATAAACATTAAAAAATTAAATAATGTTGATTGTTTTCTTTCAAAAATTAAATACATATATCTTGAAAGAATTAAGACTAGAGAAAATACTAAAATATCTTGATTTCCCAAGAAATGATTAATATTAAAACATATAATTGATAGAGCGGTAAATAAAAAATATTTAAAAGTTTTATTTTTAATTAAATCAATAATCGAAAAAATTGAAATTAAATATAAAAATAAATAAAAAAGTCTTCCGAAGTATTCATGGTCAATTGGTACAGCTTTCCAAAATAAGGCCCATAAAAATGGCCCAAGATGTGGATATTCATATTTGGGTAGTATAGATAAATTTTCAAAACCCATATTTTGATAAAAATTTAATGACTTTTTATACCAGTGGAATTTTCCATCCCAACCTAAGTCTGGATTTAAAACAATATAAAATGAGAAAATGTAAAAAAGTATCAATAAAATAAAAAAGTTTTTAAAATATAAAAAATTCTTTTTTGATCCAAAATTAATAACACTCGAAAAAAATAAATATGCGAATAATATTAAAATAATAGACTCAATTTTTAAGTTTGAAATTGAGAGAAAAAGAGAAATATTTAAAAAAATAAAAATATTAAGAAGAGAAAAATCTATTGTTTCATTTTCAACTATAAATATTTTGGCTCCAAATTTAGAAAAAAGATTATTTTGAAATAAAAATAAAAGGAATATAGGAAATATAAAAATATAAAAAATCTCAGTCATATTTTTTTAAAAAATAACAATTTTGTTTTTTTTCTATAATTTTAAAATCATCTAAATTAAACTTATTTTTTATACTTATCTTAACATATTTAATTAAATCTTTATCCAAGGGAAAAATTTCCACCAAATACCTTCTTAGTTTGCTACCATTAATATCATCTAATGAAATATTTATAGAATACTCTAATTGATTTTTATTTATATTGATTTTTTTAGTTAGTATTTTTTTTTCGACTTTATTTTCTAATTTATATAAATTTAATATTAAATTTTTATTGTTTATCGATATATTTTTATTAAGTTTTATTTCGATAGACTCAATTTTTTCAATTAATGGCGGAGTTTCGTTAATTACATATTTCGAATTTGATAAATATGTATCTAACTTTTGTTTTTCGTCATAATTTAAGAGAATATATTCGTTATCTTTATTATTAGTTTTTGTAAAATCAAAATAATACCAATCACTTAATGGTGTAATAGAATTATTTTGTAAAATTGGATTGGTATTAAATTCATATCTATTTTTGAGATAAACGATAAAACCCTGTGAATCACCTTCGCAAAATTTTGAGTTTCTTAATAACCTTTCATCTTTATCATATTTAATTATATGAAAAACATTTTGAAAAAAACTAAATTTAATTAATAAAACAAAAAAAATAATTACTAATACATATTTTTTTTCTAAATTTTTAAGAAAATTATTTTTTAGATTTATTTTTTTCATTGCTTTACAAACAAATAATCTTTTGTGAACTGTTTATTGGATGGTCCTATTAAATTAAATTTAAACTTTTTTAATTTTTTTTTTTAGAATTACTAAATCCTTGGGATTACTAATTTCAATAAAAATACTTGATACAAAACTAAACATTTTCGATTTAATAAGTTCTTTTAACACGATTTTCTCTAGTCCTTCTACATCTATTTTAACAAGATAATTAATTGATCTATTTGTAAGAATTTTATTTAAATTTTGATAATTTATAAATCTACATACAATTTTATTCTTAAAATTTTTATTATTTTTTTTTAATATCGAAGACATACCGGTATGCAAAGGATTAAAATAAATATTTTTTAAAGTATTTTTTTTAAAAATCCCAACACCTAAAGCATTACCATTTACTTTATTCAAAATAAAATTTTTTTTAGCTATATTGTTAATTTTTTTTATTGGCTCAAAACCATAAACAAATTCACAATTATTATTTTTAGATGCTAAGCATGAATAGAGGCCTATGTTTGTACCAATATCCAAAAAAATAAATTTTTTTTTAAAATTTTTTATATGATTGTAATAATAATATCCATAAGCTGCGCCTAAACAAAATTTATATGTGTTTTCAGAACTATTTTGATTTAATAGTTTTATTCCATATTTAGAATATTTATACTTTCCGATCGAAAAACTAATTAAAAAATTATATAAGCCCACTGCCTTAAATTTAAAAATATTAGAAATTAAACTAGAAAATCTGTGTAAAATATAATTGTATAAATTAATCATTTAATAATTATATTTATTTATATTAAGTTTAAACAATAATTATATAAAAAAATAAAATAAACAATTAATAACTATGGTAAAAGTATTTTACTGGTCTCCTTTCATATCCAAAATAGCAACACCAAAGGCTGTGGTGTACTCTGCTATATCAATTAAAAAATATTCAAGAGGAAAAATTGAACCTACAATTATAAATCTATTTAATGAATGGAATTATTATATAAATGATATCAAAGAAAATGGTTTAAATGTTTATAATTTATTTAAATTTAAAAAATATATTAAACTACCAGAAAAAGGTTTTTTACAAAGTAGATTTTCATTTTTTTTAATATTTATTTTAAGTTTTTTTCCTTTATTAAATTTATTAAAAAAAAAAAGACCTGAATACTTGATTATTCATTTAAATACATTTTTGCCATTAATTTTATTATCAATATTTAAATTTGAAACAAAATTTATTCTAAGAATATCTGGGAAACCTAGACTTAATTTTTTTAGAAAAATTCTCTGGAAGCATGTTTCAAATAAATTATATAAAATAACTACACCAACAAAAATAATTGCAGAAAATCTTGTACAACAAAATATTTTTTCTCAAGATAAAGTTGAAATTTTGTATGACCCTATCATTTACTTAAAAAAAATTAGATTTAACAATAGAGAAGGAATAAATAATTTTGAAAGAAATAAAATAGTAGCCATCGGAAGATTAACTAAACAAAAGAATTTTAAATTTTTGATAGAATGTTTTTCAGAAATAAGTAAAAAATACAATAATTTTACACTACATATTCTTGGAGATGGTGATGAAAAAGTATCTTTACAAAAATTGATAGAAAAGAAAAATCTTAATAAAAAAGTTTTTTTAGAAGGTTATAAATCTGAAATTTCTACGCACCTTATTAACTCCTATTGCTTTGTATTATCTTCTTTGTGGGAAGATCCTGGATTTGTAATTATTGAGTCAGCTGTAAATAATACTATTATATTGTCATCAAATTGTGAAACTGGTCCAAAAGAAATATTAAAAAATAAAGTTAATAGCTTTGTTTTTGAAAGTAATAACAAAAAAAGCTTTATAAACTCTTTTGATGAAATGGTAAAAACTGATGAAAAAGCTAAACTTAAAATGAAAATATCAATGAAAAAAAGTATTAATAAATTTACATTATTTCAACATTATAAAAAGCTTAGCAAATTAATATCATAGATTATTTATTAGTTTTTTAAATTTATTTTTTCCATTTTCAAAATTAAAATTTTTTAAATTCTTTTTTGCAAATAACATCTTTTGTTTGATTATTTTTTTATTTTTCATATGAAAGATAATATTGTCTGCAATATTTTTAGCAGTATTATCTTTTAAAACTACACCACCTTTTCCATTTAATAAAATTTCAGTAATTCCAGATTTATAATAAGTTGAAATAATTGGCACATTTAAAGCTAATGCTTCGACAATTACATTTGGGAAACCTTCGTACCTAGATGTTGATACAAGTATTTGTGATTTTTTAAAATAGGGTAAAGAATTTTTAACATCAGATATAATTTGAATATTTTTAGAAAGTTTGTGATGACGTATATAATCTAATAAGATATTTTTTTTACTACCATTTCCAATAATTAACAAGTTTATATTATGTTTTTTTTTTAAAATAATTTTAAATGACTTTATTAATAATATTTGATTTTTTTGATCCTCTAATCTTCCAACATTTAGAACGATATTCTTCTTAAATTTAATTTTTTTTTTAATCTTATAGTTTGAATCTCTGATAATTTTTTCAAAATCATAAAAGTTTTGAAGAGTATTAACTTTCCTTCCAATAAAATCTTTAAGATCATTTGATAATTCATAACTATTTCCAACTATTAAATCTGAATATCTATAAAAAAGTTTAATACAAATTTTAAGAATTTTATTTTTAAAAAAATTTGAAAAACTACTGGAATAATTCATTTCAGATAAATGATTTCTTTCAAAGGATACTTTTTTAATTTTTTTTAATTTAAATAATGAAATTAGACTTATAATATTTGCAAAATTCTGATTAGAAATAAATATAATTTGATCGTATATTTTAACTTCTTTTTTTAATTTTCTTCTAATTTCGAATATTGATAAAAATAATCTTCTATAATTAAGTTTGGAAATTTTTATTTTTTTTTTTAAATAGAAATTTATTTTAGGTTTTTTGGAAAGAGTTAAGAACTCTAAGTCATAATTTTTTGGAGAGCTTAAAATTAATTTTGAAATGGAAAGATCTGCTCCACCTATAACTGAGTAAGGATGAAAAAATATAATTTTTTTTTTCATAAATTTGTTATTTTAATAGTATTTTATAAAATATTTGAAAAACCAAAATCATAACTATTTTAATATTCATTTTACTATAACCTTTTTTTCTTTTTAAAAAGTTTATCTCTATATCTTTAATTTTAAGGTTTTTTCTAGCTGTTATTAAATCAAATAATATTTTATATCCTTTTTTGAAAAGTTTACTTTTTGATCTCAAAAAAACTTTTTTTTTAAAGACAAAAAAACCACTCATTGGGTCTCCAGTTTTATTTCCAAATAATAAATTAATTGCTATAACAATTATCTGGGAACTTAACTTTCTAAAATAACTAAGTCCTTTGATTTTATTTGTAAATAATTTTCTTGCACCTACAACAATATCTAATTTTTCTTGGTATATTTTTTTTATCATTGCTTTAATATATTTTGGATCGTGCTGTCCATCACCATCCATAACTAAAATATAATTATTTCTACTTTTATAAAAACCCTCTATGCAGGACATTGACAGATCTCTTGGAAATTTTTTTCTACATATAAGTTTAATATACTTTTTTTTTTTAATAAATTTTTTTATAACTTGTTGGGAACCATCATTTGAACTATCATCTACAACAATAATCTCAAAATTTGATTTTTTAACTTTTAAAACAATATTTTTTAACAGTTTAATTATATTTTTTTTTTCATTAAATATAGGAATAACTATAGTAAAGTTAGGCAAAACCATATTTTTACAATATATATTTTTATAAAAAAAAAAACTAATTTATAAATTTAATGACTATATTTTCTAAAAAGATAATTTTTGAAATTTTAATCGCCATATTTATATCTGGATTAATAGTAATATTTTCTGAAAGTTACATTTTTAGTAAAATATTTAGTTTTTATAATATTCAACATTTAACTCCATCATTTGCTGATTTTAGAAGTTACCAAGCCTTACCTGCTACTGTAGAAAGTGGACTAAATCCATATTTAAATCACGAGTTTGATCCATGGAAAAGACCCTTTAATCTTCCATATATTTGGTTTTTTATTTCAAAATATTTAAATTTATCATCTGAATTTAATTTTAATTTGTTTGTATTATCTTACATAAGTTTTTTTATTTTTTTTATATTAAGAACTGCCTCACTAACAAATAATAATATTGGTTATATAATTGTGATTATTATTTCTTTTTCTGCATCGTCTGTTTTAGCTCTGGAAAGAGGCAATACAGATATGTTAATTTTTTCACTAATCTTTGCAGCCTGCATAGTAAAAAAATTTCATCTAAGTCTTTCTCTACTCGTTTTTGCATCTATGCTAAAACTTTATCCAATTTTTTCATTTATAATTAATTTTGATAAAAGAAAAAAAATTTATTTTTCTCTTTTTGGGTTTCTAATTGCTTTTATAACTATATTCAGTAATTTAAAATATTACTTCTATAATACTCATTCAACTTTTAATACTGGAATAACCTTTGGAATTAGACCAATTGTATTAGGTTTCTTTAAAACTATAGAAAGATTAAGTTTAGATTTTTTTGGATATAATGAATTTAATTTTATTTTAATTTACATAATTATTCTAATATTTATTTTAATTTTCTTTTTTTACTTTGCATATAAAAATATTAATTCTAAAAATAGAAATATCAATTTTATAGATATAAAAAATAGATTATTTTTAGCTGGGTCGAGTGTTTATTGTTTTTCTTTTATATTTTTTTCAAGTTTTGATTATAGATTGATTTTTTTAATATTAACTATTCCTTATCTTACACAAAATATTTACCGAGAAAAAATATTTTCTATAGTATTTATATTTTTATCTTCAAATTCTTTAATATTTTACTCATTTGCTAAATCTTCTTCTGATTTTATATATGTTGGCTTAATAGTTCATATGTGTAAATCAATTTTGTTTCTTTTAATTCTCTATGAATTAACAAAATTTTACAAATTTTTTTATAGTAAAATTATTTTATCTAAAAGTTAAAATTTTTTTTTTTAAAAAAAAATATAAAATTAAATATATAAAAACATTTATAATTATTAATAGAACCTGAAATTTAGTATTTGAAATATAATTTATAGAAATTAAGATAATAAAAAAATTATATAAAAGTATTATTACTGATGAAAAATTATTAATATAATTTTTTTTAAAATTAATTTTTTTGCTTAAGTATTCAAATAATAATTGGTGTAAATGATAATTATCTGGGCTGAGTGGAGAAATAGATAATTTATATTTTCTAGAAATAGAAAATAAAACTTCAAAGCATGGATACCATATTAATAAAATTATAAAGAAAGGTGATAAATTTTGATTATATAAATATACTGTAATTAAATAAAAAGACATAAAAAACCCAATTAAATATGAACCACTATCCCCAACATAAATCTTGTTAAATAAATTTAGAACTAACATTAAAAATAATACAAAAATCAGAAGTGATATAAATTCATAACTCGCAAATTCTGACGAAAGTCCTGTATAATGAAGTATAAAAACTATAAAAGCATAATAACCTAAAACTAACCCATTCAAACCATCTATAAAATTTGTTCCATTAACTAAAATTACAATACAAAAATAACAGAAAAATAAGTTAAAATAAGAATTTTCTAACAGATTATCTAAAAATATAATTTTTGTGTTCTCTAATTGTAAATTTGAGAGATTTGTAAATATTAAAATAATCAAAGTTTGAAATATTAATCTAAATGTAGGTGAATTTAGAATTTTAAAATCTGAAAGAGTTCCCGACAAAAAAATTAAAAAAAATAAAAATTTTTGAATTAAGTCAATTTGGTTATTAAAAAATAAGGTTAAAACCAAAAAATACCCACCAATTGCCGGGGGAATATAATCGGTTGTAAATTTCTGGTGAAAATTTCTATCTTCTAACTTTAAAAATTTTTGTGGAATTAATAAATAAATTAATATTAGAAAAATTATAATTCCATATTGAATATACATTTTAATTCTTAATTAGATAATTTAAAGACAATCTCAAAAGATAAATAATTGAAATTATTTTATTATAATTCATGTATTTATTATAAACTTTAAAACCATCTTTTAGCTTTTGTATTGTATTTGAAGAAAGTGAATTATCCAATTTTCTCCATTGAACTAAGGTATCGTTTATTCCATATAGTTGAACATTTTTTTTTGCGATGTTTAGCCACAAAACATAATCTTCTTTTGTGATTAAAGATGCAAATTTACAATCATCATTTATTAATTCTCTTTTGAGAACCACTGTAGACAATCCAATATCACAAGATTTGATTAAATCACTAAAATTCAATATTTTTTTAGCTTTCCTTTCACCTATTTTTTTATTTGAATAATCAACAATATCATAAGCTGTAAAAGAAAAATCTATTTTATTTTCATTCATATAACTTATTTGATTTTGTAACTTGTTTTTTTTCCAAACATCATCACAATCTAAAAATGCAATAAATTTATTTGATGAATTTTTTATTCCAATATTTCTTGATAACCCAGCACCTATTTTAAATTTATTTTTAATTACTTTAATTCTTAAATCATTATTTTCAAAATTTTTAATATAATTAAAATCTTCTAAATTTTCGTCATCATAAACAATGATAACTTCAAAATCTTGGTATGTTTGAGATAATATTGACTCTATTGCAATTGCTACAAATTCTTTTTTTTTATAATAGGGCATTATAATACTTACAGACATAAATAATTATTTATTTTCAAATTTTATTAATAAATTTTCATATTTTTTTACTTGCTTAGACATTAAAAACCTACCTAGAAATTGTTTTGAAATTTTATTTTTTCTTAAAGATAAATTATAATTTTTTATACAAAAAACCATTTTTTTATACAATTCTAAGGTATTATTATTTTTAACTAAAAAACCACCTCTTCCATTTAATAAAATCTCATTTGGTCCACTTTTACAATTTGTTGAAATACAAGGAACATTGTAATTTATAGCATCAATTAAAACATTTCCTAATCCTTCGTATAAAGAAGGTAAGACAAATATTTTCGATTTTCTGATATAGCTTATGGTATTAAGTGACCACCCAATAATAAAGACCTTATTATTTAATTTTAAAGTATTAATTTCTTTTTTTAATTTTTGTTTCAAAACGCCACTTCCGACTAAAAGTAGTTTATAATTTTTGTAATTTTGAGAAAATTTATAGAAAGCTCTTATTAGTAGTATCTGATTTTTTTGTTTGCGAAACCTACCTACATTAATAATGATATTTTCCTTTTTATATTTCTTATGATTAATTTTTTTTAGATATGGATTATATATTGTTTTAATTTTTTGTTTATTAAAAACAAGTTTTTTTAAAGAATTTTTAGAACCAACAGAGTTAGTAATTATACAGCTACACAAGTTATAAAAAATAATTTTTAGAAAAAAAATAATATAAGAATTAATTAAATTTTCTGAATAATAAGTAGAATAAATCGGATCTTC
>MDSW01180995.1_pt1 | contig 15743 bp, 10 predicted proteins | sample 811171 | NCBI WGS metagenome assembly MDSW01 (sample SAMN05326641, study PRJNA326480) | marine metagenome | isolation source: seawater | place: Atlantic Ocean: North West | collected 2012
CCCGCGCCGATGGCGGAGCCGCCGGTCGCGTCCGTGGTGGCGAAGCCGCGGCGGGAGAAAAAGGCGACGCCCGCGCCCGTCGCGACGTCGGCGGCGGCGCCAGACTCGCCGGCGGCGGCGAGCGGCGGCGGCGGCGGTGGGTTGAACCGCGAGAGCGTCCGGGCGGCGATGTATAAGCTCGTGAGTAACGATAACTTCGTAGACTTGATGGTGAAGGAGCTTAAGAAGGCGATGTGAGCGCGAGCGTAGCTCGTATCGGTTGTATATCGGACACAGCTGTGCGCTCTTGAGAAGTTGACTTGAGTTTCGAGTTTCTTTCCGGGCACCCCACTCCCTCGCCCTCGCCGCACGCGCGCGCCGTATCGCGCGCCGTCTCGCCCTCTCTCGCCCCGCGCTCTCGCTCACCTCCCTCCCGCACGAACACGATGGCCGCCGTCATGGAAGCCCTTCACCGCGACGAAGGCCTCGCGGCGACGCAGTCGCAGCAGAACGCCGCGCCCGGCCTCGTCGACGCCCCGGCCGGAGCCGCGGAGCAGGAAGCGTACGAGGAGGCGGAGCAGCTCCCGCAGTGCTTCATCCTCATCGACGAGATGCAGTCATGCGGCGTCTCCGCGACGGACATCAAGGTGCGCGCGCGCGTTCTCTCGCTCCTTCCCCTTCCCCTTCCCTCGCGCGCGCGTCCTCCTTCCGCCGCTCAACGACTTTTTTTCCGTCAACGCGCAGAAAGTCAAGGAGGCGGGGTACGCCACCGTCAAGTCCGTCATCACGGTCCCGAAGAAGTTCCTCATCGAGATCAAAGGCATGTCCGACGCGAAAGTTGACAAGATGATCGAAGCCGCGGGGAAGCTCCTCGGCCCGGGCGCCGCGGGCGGGTTCCAAACCGCGAAGGAGCTGCAGCTCTCGGTGCGCGTTTTTCCTCTCGCTCGACGGGGCGTCGTCCGGGGCCCCGCCGCCGCCGTCCGGGGGGCCGTCGCCGTCGTCGCCGCCGCCGCCGCCGCGCTCGCCGTCCTCGCCCACGTCCTCCCCGCACTCCCCTCACGGCGACGCGCCCAAGCCGAACGACAACGTCGGCGCGGACATGTGTGTCAGGTCGCTCGCGTGGGAGACCACGGACGAGTCCCTCCGACGCGTTCTCCAACTTGGCACCCCAGCGCGGGCTATGCACTGACTCTCCTCCCTCCTCGTCATCCTCCCGCAGCGCAAGGACAACGTCAACATCACGAGCGGCGCGGAAACGATCGACAACGTACTGAAAGGCGGCTTCCCCACGCGCTGCCTGACCGAGATCTACGGCGAGTGGAGGTACGCACGCGCCGCGCGCGCACAGCTGTGCGCGCGCGTCGAAAAAAACACGCCGCCGCGCGGACTCTCTACCCCGCACTCGACGCGCATCTCTCGTGCGTTCGCCATCTCACGCGCGCGAGATCGAACTAATCGTACTCCTCGCTCGTCGCACGTGATCCCACGCGCGCAGGACTGGCAAGACGCAGATCTGCCACACCCTCGCGGTCACGACGCAGCTCCCGTTGAACGAAGGCGGCGGCTGCGCGAAAGTCGCCTGGATCGACACGGAGGGCACGTTCCGCCCCGATCGCATCGAGAAGATCGCGGAACGGTTCAACCTCGACGCGGAGGCGGTGCTGGATAACATCCTCGTCGCGAAGACGTTCACGCACGAGATGATGACGAACTGCCTCGTCGCGCTCGCCGCGAGGTTCTCCGAGGAACCGTTCAAGCTCCTGATCATCGACAGCATCATGGCGCACTTCCGCGTGGACTTCACCGGACGCGGCGAGCTCTCCGAGCGCCAGCAGAAGCTCGGGCAGTTCTGCTCGAAGCTCCAGAAAATCGCGGACGAGTTCAACATCGCGGTCGTGTACACGAACCAGGTCCAGGCGGACCCGAGCGGGATGTCCTTCGCGGGGATGGACCCGAAGAAAGCGATCGGCGGCCACGTCCTCGCGCACGCGTCCACGATCCGCCTCAGCGTCCGCAAAGGAAGGGGGGACAACAGGATCCTGAAGGTCGTGGACGCGCCGAACTTGAAGGAGGCGGACGCGGAGTTCACGATCACGGACGGCGGCGTCGTCGCCGCGGACGCGTGAGCTGAGCTGACGCGCCTCGGACGGACGCCGGCGCGGTTTCGATCCCGCCGCGGCCTTTGTTTCTTTCACGCACGCACGCACGCACGCACGCACGCACGCACGCACGCACGCACGCACGCCGCCTTCAATTATGTCTACTTCACCTTACATTAACAGGCTGATTATACACCGACGACGGTTTATGTAATACTACCATCACGTCGCACCTTCACGAACGCTCGATCTCGAGCTTCCCGAGCGTCGCCGCGATCCTCGCGCACCCCTCGCGCAGAGTCTCCATGTCCCCGACGTAGCTCAACCGAATCTTTCCCTCGCCGTTCGCGCCGAAATCCGTCCCGGGCAGCACCGCGACGCCGCCCTCGGCGAGGAGCAGGTCCGCGATTTCCTTCGAACTCTTCCCGAACGCGCTCACGTCGGGAAACGCGTAAAACGCCCCAGCCGGGGTGGGGCACTCCACCCCGGGAATCTCGTTCAGCGCGCCGACGACGAAATCTCTGCGTCGCCGATACTCGTCCACCATCTCGAGGACGCCGTCTTGCGGCCCCTCCAGCGCGGCGATCCCCGCCTCTTGCGTGAACGTCGCCGTGCACCCCACGGAGTGCACGAGGAGGAGCTCGACTTTTTTCGCCAGCGCCGCGGGCATCACCGCCCACCCCAACCGCCACCCGGTCATGCAGTACGTCTTGCTGAAGCCGTCGACGAGTATCGTCCGGTCTCGCATCCCGGGGATGTTGAAAACGCTCGACGCCGTAGCGTTACCCGTGTCGTCCTCCCCGTCGCCGTACACGAGCCGGCTGTAGATCTCGTCGCTGAGCACCCACGCGTCGTTTTCCTTCGCCGCCGCCGCGACCGCTTCGACGTCCTCCGCGGGCATCACCCCGCCCGTCGGGTTCGCGGGCGAGTTCAGGACCACGAGCTTCGTCTTGGGGCTCATCTTCGCCCTGAACGCGTCCATGTCGAACGACGCGCCGTCCGCGCGGAGCGGCACCGGCACCGGGACCCCCCCCGCGACTTGAATCATCGCCTTGTACGTCGGAAACCCGGGGTCCGGGTACATCACCTCGTCCCCCGGGGAGATCACCGCGAGCGCGGGGAAGAACAGCCCGGGCTTCGCGCCCGGGCCGACGACGACCTCGTCCGGGGAGACGGCGTCGTCGTCGAGACCGCGCGTCCGCGAGACGTACCGAGCGATGGACTCCTTGAGCGTCGGAATGCCGTCCGGGGAGCTGTACTTTGTCTTCCCCGCGTCGATCGCGTCGATCCCCGCGCGCGCGACGTGCGACGGCGTCGGGAACCCGGGCTGGCCGATCTCGAGGTGGACGATGTCGCGACCCTCGCGCTCGAGCGCTTGCGCGGCGGCGAGGACCGCGTACGCGCCCTCGGACTGCAGCTCCGAGACGCGATCGGTGGGGACGTACGCGCGCGTAGTCGCGGAGACGGCGCGATCGCGGCGGCGTCCGAGCGTCGACGTCGACGACGAGGGGCGCGCGCGCGCGAGGTGGTCGTCGCGGAGGGCGCGATGACGACGAGCGAGGGAGGGCGGCGGCGCCGCGCGCGTCGTTGCCATCGCGCGTGGCGAAGGAGACGGGCGATGCGGTGTGATGACGAGGCGTTCGCGAGGCGAGGTGCCGTCTCGGAGGAATAAACAGAAAACGATGACGTCGCGCATACGCGACCGCACGGCGTCAGGGCCGGCACGATGGCCCTCCCGACGCCGCTCTCCGCGCGCGGTCTCGGCGTCTTCGCGCGCGTCTCTCGCGCGCGCGGCCGCGCGTCGCGCGCCGCGCGCGTCGTCGCGCGCGTCGTCGCGCCCGTCGCGTCGTCGCGCGGCCACCGCGAAACGTCGGCGTCGTCGTCCGCGAGCGCGAGCACCGCGACGGCCGTCGCCTCCGTCGCGACGCTGGCGTCCGCGGCGACGACGCTCGCGATCCCCGACGCCGCGAACGCCGCGGAGGTGCTCCCCAGCATCGTCGCGTCGTTCAACCTCGCGACGTTCACGCCGCAGGCGTTCTGGCTCTTGATGATCCTCGCCCCGGAGAGCGTCGTCACGCGCGTCGTCATGGGATCGTGGGTGCCCGTCTTAATAGCGACGGGCATCCACGTCTTCGTCGACGGCGTCGGATTCACGCAGCCCGGCGCGCTGGAGGAGGCGGCCAAGTTCGGCGCGGTGTTCGACCCGTCCATACCGCCGTGGTCGTGGGCGGACGGCTCCGTGACCGGACCGCTGGTCGGCTTCCAGTCGATGCTAGAAAACCCAAACTTCGTCACCGAGGAGTGGGCGCACGTGCTCGCGTGGGATTTATTCGTCGGGCGGTGGATGTGGCTCGACGCGACGGCGCGCGGGGTGCCGCTGCTGGGGCCCTCGCTGCTGCTCACGAACTTCACCGGGCCGCCGGGTCTGATCCAGTACTTCATCGTGTGTGTGCTGAGCGGGAAAGGGCTGCCGCCGTCGGACGGCGGCGGCGGCGGCGGCGGCGCGGCGGCGGTCGCTTCGCTTCCCGCGCAGATCCCCGCGGCGGACGGCGAGCCGGACGCGGGCGCGCTCATCTCCCGCCTGTGGAGGGACGACGGCGGCGTCGGATGGAACCCCGAGGAGATCGTCGCCGCGTGCGCGGACGCCGTCGCGTGGGAGGACCTCTCCCACTCGAGCGATCCGATCGTCGGGAGGGCGGCGGTGCGCAAGCGTCTCTCCGCGCGTTTCGCCGCGGACGCCGCCGCGGGCGCGTCGCTCGTCGTCGAGCGTCGCGCGCTCGGGTCCGTCTCCGGCGGGTTCACGTGGCACCGGAGTCGTCGCGGCGACGGAGATAGCGGCGGACGCGGGCTGCGAGGGACGACGTTCGTGGAGGTGGACGACGAGGGACGGATCGTCTACGTCCGGGAAATCGCGGAGCCGATTCTGAAGCCCGGCGGCGCCACCGCGGAGCTCCTGAAAGCCGTCGCAAAGCCGCCGGCGACGCCGCCCGGGGACCTCGCGCTCGCGCGGACGCCGGCGACCGCGTCGGACCTCGTCGCGTACCTGTGGCTCGAGGTCCAGGGCTCGAAGGACTTCCGGAGGGAGGCGCTGCGATTCTTCGACGAAGACGTCGTCTACGAGGATCTGAATTTCGCGCTCCCGTTCGCGGGCGCGGACGCGGTGGGGACGTTCCTCGAGGAGTTCGACATCCCCGGCCTGACGTTCGTCCCGGACCGCATCTCCGACGGGAAGGACGACTGCTGCTTCACGTGGGAGGTTGACCTCGGCGTCGAGGGCGCGTCGCGCGTGAAGGGAATCTCGTTTTACGCGTGCGACGCGTCTCGCGCGGCGGAGGAGGGGGGTGTCAGGTGCGTTCTCTACAAAAGTTTTTCACTCATCGCCCGGTTTCAACATTTGATCGCTCTCCCTTTCAACTGACCGATGAACTGTTTTTGTATGGAATGGCCCTCAGGGTGACGTACGTGCGGGATATTCCCGAGAGCACGATGAAGCCGCCGCCGCTGCAGGCGCTCGCGGCGACGTTCGACCCGGCGCGTCGGGTGTTCGCGCGCGCGCCGTCGGAGGCGGACGCGGTGAAAGCGGCGCGCGCGGCGCAGCGGCAGTCGACATGACTGACGCGTTTAGTTTGGACGCTACGTCGTCGTTCGTCATCTAAAGAAAGCCCTGGGAGCGCTCCAAGACGCCCCCCTTCCTCCCTCGACGTCCTTCTCCCTCCTCGTGCCCCCGCCGTCGCTCTCCGGCGCGAAGTACCTCCCGATCGCGCCTGAATCTATCCGCTTCATCACCGGCGCGAGGATGAGCACGAGCGCGAACCACTGCGCGCCCGTGAGCGGCGTCCCGAACGCGAAGCACGACAGCACCACCGCGAGAAACTGCCGAAACGTCATCACCGACGCGAGCGTCACCGCACCAAAGCAGTAGATGGTGTAATTTATCGCAAACTGCGCCGCGCACGCCGAGACGGCCAACACGAAGACGTCCTGCAGCGCCCGCGGGTGCCTCGTCACGAACCCGATCGCCTCGCCGAGCTGCGACGTGGACGAGAGCCACGCGAACGAAAAGACGCACGCGAAGCACGTCGTGAAAAAAATCTGCGACAGCACGGGCGTGGCGTGCCGGCGGAACAGCCACTGCTGCGTCGTGGACGTGAACCCGTCGCACGCGAGATAGACGAGCATGATGACCGCGCCGGTGACGATCATCTCGTCGTCTTTCGCGCTCGCCGCGCCGGACGCGGCGATCGCGGCGGCGGAGGCTGCCGCCGCCGCTCGCGTCTTCGCGCGACGCGCCTTGGCGATCGCCTTCGCGGACTCGTGCGCGTCGGCCGCTTTGACGACGACGTCTTCTCTCGCGCCGCCGCCGCGGCGGTTTCCCTTTCCGCCGTTCCCGTCGTCGAACGCGGCGAACGCGTCGTCGTGTTTCTTCGTCGCGCCGCCGACGGTCGGCGACGTCCTCAGCACGCCTCGGTCCATCGCGAACAAGAAGCACCCGAACGTCACCGCGACGGCGACCGCGACGTCGGCGGAGCCGTACCTCTTCCGTAACACCACGCGCCCCCACGCCATCACGGGAAGGATCTTCGCGCACTTCGTCAGCGTCGACGCCGCGAACGAGAGGTACTTCAACACCTCGTACTGGCACACCGTCGTCGTCCAGTTGCTGCACGCGACGACCGCGTACGCGACGAGGAGTTGGCGCGAACCCGCCGCGAACGACCCCCCCGTGAGCGCGAGCCCGCAACCCGCGACGACGACAGTCGCGACGCGATTGACGAGCACGAGGAAGACGCTGTGCGTGAACGTCTCGGGGCCGTTCTATGCGAGCGAACGTCGGGGTGGAGTTCATCAAAGGCGTCAGTTGGCGTTGAAAGGCGTCGAGGGCGGGTATTGAAACCGAGGGGTGGGCGGAGAGATGCGCCGGACAAAGTCCTTAAGAAACGGCGTTCACCACGCCGACGGGGTCGTATGGGGACCAGTGTGAGATAGAACGCACCTCGCCGTCGTACGGCTGCGTCATGAGGCGCTCTTGGAGGACGCCGTACGCGGAGAGGGACGCGATGACGCCGCCGACGCATATCACGAAGTTGAGGGGCGTCCGTCGGTCCGGGGAGGCGGTCGCCGCGGGAGGAGCGGCGCGGACCGACGACGGACCCGGACCCGACGAAGAAGCCGTCTCATCCGCGAGGACGCCTCCGAGGCCTCCGCTCGCGATCTGCCGCGGGGAGCCGCCGAGGTCGTCGTCGACGCCCGCGACGGGGGACTCGCCCCTCGTCGCGCGTCTCGCGAACATCGTCGCGAGGCGGCGGCGAGGGCGGCGGCGGCGGCGGCGACGACGACGCGCGGCGACGCGCGGCGACGCGCGGCGTGCCAGTGACGCGACGGCGGGACTTCCCCGTCGTATCACACCGCGCGCCGAGCCGGAAGCGGAAATCCGTTGGGTCGTTCAAAAACCGGAGAGAACCGCGCGCGCTACGGCCACAGCGAAGGACGCGCGCGGTCGCGTCGAGCGCGAGGACGCGTCGCGTCTCCGTCGCGCGAGCGACGGTCTCGAAGGTCGCGGCATCGCGGCATCGCGAGAAGAGCGAGCGAACGAACGAAACGCGGCGGACGCGCGAGACGGACGGACGCGCGCGCGCGCTCGGGATAGAAAGCGCATTCATCACGACCAGACAGGTGGCGGCACGTGGATCGAACCATCGAACGCATCGCACGGCATGCTCCTCTCGCGATGGCTCTCGCGCGTCTGGTCGTCCATGGACCACCCGGACGGGAAGACCGGCATCGCGATATCCATCGCGGGCGAGCACTGGGTGTGCCTCCGAGGGATGTCCCCGAAGAAGGCGCTCATCGTGCTCCTCCTCTTCGGCAGCGGCGCGTTCGTCATCGGCACCGCGCTCGGGCTGTCGCTCTTCGACTGGACGTTCGACGTCCCGGAGGACGTTCGCGAGAGGGTACGGAACGCGACGCGCGTCGGGATGGTCGTCGTGTACGCGTCCGTCGTCGTCGGCGTCGTGCACACGGTGTTCTTCCGCGACGCGCGGTTCTGGCTCATGGAACCTAAACCCGAGCGACGCGCGAGCGGAGCGGAGGAGGAGGCGCGAAGGGAAGCGCTGAGGCGGCGAACGTCCGTGGACATGAAAAAGAACAAGAGCCGCGGACGAGGGTAGCGGCGGGGGCGAGTGTAGATAGTGTAGATACGCGCGATAGCACGCGCTGCGGCGCCGCGGCGAGGACGCGCGCGGCGACGACGTTATGTAGTAGCCTGGACGCGCGGATGTGAATACGACGACGCGAGAGAAGGCCATCTATCGTCTTGTCCAGTCGTCGAGACAACGCCGCGCCCGCGGGAACGACGAGAATCTAATTCTAATTCATCTCAAAAGCTCATCTCCGGCGCGGCGGGCTCGAGCGCGTTGTACTCGCGATGCATCCCGAGCGCGGCGACGATCGCCTTGAACTTCCCCCTGATCGCGTTCAACGTCTCGAGTATCGCGACGTCCTGCGGGTCGCGCAGAGGGAACGCCGCGAGCGACGCGCCGAACGTCTCGACGCCCTTCTTCGCGCGGTCGCTGAAGCATTCCGGATCTTCGCGCACGCACCGCGACCACACCGCGTGGCATCCGCCGTAGAAGCCGATCTCCTGGCCAATCTCGAAGCCCTTCGCGAACCCGAGCTCGCGGCCGTCGACGCGGCCGAGCCTCTCGCCTTCCCTGCGGTCGACGCGATGGACGGACGGGAGGGGAGAGGGTCAGGCGGGGGACGAGCGCGCGCGCATTCGGCGGTCGTCGAGACGCGAGAGGGCGGCGCGCGAACGGATGGCGATGGCGATGGCGGGCGAGGACGCGACGACGGGACGGACGCGCACCGCAGGCCTTCTTCCCAGCCTTCGTCGATGTGCGTCTCCTCGAGGTTGAGCACGGCGTCGAACCCGGCGTCGACGTCCGCGAGTTCCCCCATGGTCGTCGACGCGCCCGCGCGCCTCGGAAGTGACGCCTAGCTAGAGAAAACGCGAGGTCGGCGTTCTACGTCGTCGCGTTCGAGGACGTGCTCAGCGAGAGAAAGAAAAGTCGGCGCGTCGCGATGAGCGGTTCGGAGCGTCTGAGTATCTTGATCCTTCTGTTAAAAGCGCGCCGCTCGCGAGAGCCGCCGCGCGGAGACGCCGCCCACCGCGCGCCGCCCCCTCCTCCTCCTCCTCCTCCTTCTTATCCATTTCGCGCGTATCTCACGACAGCCACGGGAAGAGCTGCTCCGCTCGCGAAAACGTCGGCGCGGACGCGTCGTCGCCGTCCTCCGCCCCCGGGCCCCCCGGGGCTCCGGGGGCTCCGGGCGCGCCGCCGAAGTGCCCGAACCCGTTCGTCGTCTGCTGCTGATGCTGCTGATGCTGATGCTGCTGATGCTGCTGCGACGGGCGGTACCCGGGCGGCGGCGCGGCGCCCCCCCCGCCGTGTCGACCCGCCGCCGCGGCTCTCGCGGCGTACGGGTTCGCCGCCGGCGCGGCGAACAACGCGGGCCCGCCGAATAACCCGCCGGCGAGGGCGCCGCCGCCGCCGCCGTTTCCGGCGGCGCCGCCCAGACCGCCACCAGCCAACCCACCGCCGCCGCCGCCGCCGAAGAGCGGGTTCCACCCCCCGGCTTCTCCGGCGCCAGCGCTCGTCGGCTGCGGCTGCGATTGCGAGTGACCGCCGCCGAGACCGCCGGAGCCGAAGCCGCCCCAGCCGCCGCCGCCGCCGCCGCCGCCGCCCAGGCCCAACCCGCCGCCTAACCCGCCGCCCAACCCGCCGCCGCCGCCGCCGAATCTTCCTCCCGCGCCGGCGTCGGTTTTCGCCGGCGACGCGAACGCGGAGTCGTTGAACCCGCCGCCGCCGATCGCGCCCGGTCCCGTCGCCGCGCCCCGGAACCCGGGCGGCGGCGACGGCGACGCGAGCGACCGCGCGGGCGACGACGCCGACCCGGTCGACGCGGGGCCGCGCGCGATCGCCGTCGGGGCTCCCCCGCGATCCTCACCGCCGGGCGACGCGCCCGGGCTGCGCACGGGCGCGGGGATCGTCTTCATGACGCTCTCCTTCGCCGCCGCCGCCGCCGCGGCTTTCGCGGCTTTCTTCTTCTCCTTCTCGGTCGCCCTCTTCGACGCGGGCGCGGGCGCGGGGATCGGCGAGCCGCCGCCGCCCTTCGCCGACGGCGCCGGGCTCGGCGGCGGAACGGCGGGCTTCGCCGGCGAGCCGCCCGCGTTCCGCGACGCCGCCCCCGCCCCCGCCTCCGCGACGGGCGGCGGCGGCGGCGCGAGCTGCGACCGCGGCGGCGCGTGCATCGGCGCTCGCGCCGGCGCCGCCGGGGACGGCGCCGCCGGTTTCGCGGTAAACTCCTCGCGGCACATCGGGCAGTGATACGACTCGCCGTTGCTCTCCAGCCGCTTGAACCACGCCTCGAAGCAGATCCGGTGCGCGCGGTGCCCGCACGGGAGCTCCTGCCGCACGCTCTCGGGGATGTGCTCGAAGCATATCGGGCACTCGTCGTTCCCGCCGCCGCCGGAGACGGGTCCAGAGACGGCGCCGGGCCCCCCCCACGCGCCGTCGCCGCCGCCGAGCCCGGGCCACGCGCTCTGCGACGAAGACGCGGACGAGGCGCCGGACGCGGACGCGGACGCGGGAGCGTTCGCCGCCGCCGCCGCCCACTGCCCCTTCGGCGACACGACAGCGTTTACCCCGGCGGCGTTGGGTCGCGAAGACGCCGACCCCGACGCGCTCGCGCCGGTCGCGCCGCGCGCCTTGCCGCGCTTCCGCTCCGCCGCCGTCGGACACTCCACGCCCTGCGCCTTGGCGGCGTTCCGCAGCTTGGTCACGATGACATCGCGTCGCGCGACGTCCGGGGACCCCAACGGCAGCCCGCCCATCGACGGCCGGAAGTCGCCGTCCAGCGTCGCGGTCACCGCCTCCATCAGCGGCGACGGCCCGATGGGCACCTGCACCGGGAACGCGGAGATGAGCCTGCGTGGGTGAAGCGATCGGTCAGTCGAACGTCTTACCGGTCAAACGTTGAAAGGGAATCGCGAGTGAAGAGTGACGACGGGAAAAGTCCTTAAGGAACGGCGTGCACCACGCGAACGGGGTCGTATGGGAAGCAGTCTCACCTCCGTCCGGGCGGCGCGCCTCGTCCGCCCTGCCACCCTTCCGGGACCTCGTTCCACCCCGGCGCGGCGAGCGCTTCGTACGGCCCGCTGAGCGTGCGCGCGGCGAAGTTGTACAGAACGAGCGTGGTCCCGGGCTTGACGTGCTCGACGGCGACGTCCCAGAACTTGGCGGGCGCGCCGAACAGCGCTCTCTCGTAGCACTCGTCCTCCGTGGAGTCGTTGCACAGAAACACGAAGAACCCGCCGGTGTGCGCCCAGCTCGCGCCCTCCGCGGCGTCCTCCTTGGTCACCTTGGTCGGCGGCCCGACGAAGCCCTCGGCTTCGTCGCGCGCGAGGAGGTGCGCCTTGGCCGCGGCCGCGGCGGCCGCCGCGGAGAGCGGCGCCGCGGGCTTGACGTTGGCTTGTTTCCCCGCGGCTTCGCGCTTCCGCGCCGCCTTCCGTTCGAGCTCCGCCGCCTCCGCGGCTTTCTCCTTGGCCTCGCGTTCTTCCTCCTCCTTGATGGCAGCCTCGCGTTCGAGCTTCTCGCGCGCCTCGCGCTCCGCGTTTTCCGCCTTGCGCTTCACCTCGAGGTCCGCGACCATGTCCTGCACTTCTTGGAGGATGTTCGCCTGCGCGCGCGCTTCCTCCTCGGCTTCCTTCTCCGCGAGCGCCTTGGCCGCGGCTTTCTTTTCCTTTTCCTTGGCTCGCTTCGCCGCCGCCGCGGCTTTCCTCGCCTCTTGCTCCTTCTTGTACTCCTCTTGCTTCTTCAGACGCGTGGCGAGGCGCTCCGCCTCCGCGGTCTCCTCCGCAGCCTTCCGCTGCTCGTCCTCCAACTTTTTACGAACCGCGTCCGCCTCCGCGGCCACCTTCTCCGCCTGCCGCTGCCGCTTCCGCTCCTCCTTGAGCTCCGCCGCTCGCGCGCGCTCCTCCCGCAAACGCTGCTCCGCCTTTTCATCCTCCTCGTCCGCCTCCGCGTCCGCCTGATGCCGCAGCAGCGACAGCGTCGCCGCCGCGTCCGGGACGCCGTGCGCGGCTTTCGAACGCAGGTGATCGCACACCAACGACATCGCCTCGCGGTCCGCGGAGAAGAGCTTCGCGCCGCGAAGCAACAAGAACCGCACCGCGTCGAGCTCGTTGCAATACGCCGCGTGCAACAGCGCGGTGATTTGGCACTTCCGGTCCGGCCCGCCTCTCGGCCCGCCGCTGTCGCCGACGGTGACGCGCACGACGTGCTCCAGGTCCGCGCCGCCGTCGAGCAGCGCCTTGACGACGGCGACGGCCCCCGCGCCCGCGGCCACCATGAGCGGCGAGTACGGCGACTGCGCGTCCTCTTTCGACGCGTTCGGATCCGCCCCCGCGGCGATGAGCGCTCTGACGACGCCGACGACGGGGTTGCCGTCGTCGTCGTCCGGCGGGTCCGTCACCGCGCAGCACAGCGGCGGCTCCATCCCGGCGCCCGGAGGCCCGTTCGGGTCCGCGCCGCGCTCGAGGAGGAGCTCAACGGCGGCGAGCTCGCCCGCCTCCGCGGCGACGCCGAGCGGCGTGAGCACGCGTCGGTCGCCGCGGACGAGCGGCAGCGACGCGCCGGATTCGAGCTTAGCGCCGCCGTCCAGAAGCGCGACCACCGCGGCGCACGAGCCCTTCCCGGACGCGTGCGCGAGCGGCGGCATGCCCCCGGAGGAGCGCTCCGGGTCCGCGCCGGCGAGCAGCAGCGCGGTCACCGTCTCCGCGTCGTCGAGCTTGGCGGCGGCGGCGAGCGGGGTGAGATGCCGCTCCGCGCCGTACCCGTCGAGCGGGCCGAGCGCGGCGGCGAGCGGGTTTTTCGAGCCGCCCGAACCACCGCCGTACGCGAGGTTGCAGTCCAACGCGTCCATCCCGCCGGGCGCCTGGGCGTTGTCGCGTCGTTGGCACACGGGGCACTGGCACATCCCGGCGCCGTCGGGGTCGCCGTCGTCCAGGACCGCGGCGTCGATGGGCTCGTCCGGGTCCACCCTCTGTAGCGTTTGCTTCTTCTTGGTCTTTTTGCTCTTACCGCCCGACGCCTTTTTGTCGTCGCCGGGCGGCGCGATCGCGGAGGCGTCGTCGCACGGGATGGCTTTTTCGTCGCCGCCGTCGCTGTCGTCGTCGTCTCTCTTGTCGTCTCCTCCCTCGTCGCCGTCGCCGCCGCCGACGAGGCCCATGCCGAGTCCTTCCACCGGCGGGAGCTGCTTCTTCTGTTTCTTCCCGTCGCCGCCGCGCCAGCTCAGCAGCGCCTTCACGAGGTCCGACTGACGCGTCATCACCGCGAGACCCAGCGGGGTCATCCCGCCGACGCCCACGCGCGGGTCCGCGCCCTCGTCCAAGAGCATCCGCGTGATCGTCGCGTTCGACCGCAGCGTCGCGGTGAGCAGAGGCGGCATCCAGCTCTTCTCGGCTTTAACGTCCGCGCCGAGCGCGATGAGACGCGCGGCGGAGGCGGCTTGATCGGACATCACCGCCTCCACGAGCGGGGTCACCGTGTCGTGGCCTTCGCGTCGATCCGCCGTCTTACACAGCGCCTCGATGTCCGCGCCGTGGGAGAACAGAAACGCGATCATCCCCGGTCGCCCGTGCCTCGAGGCGAGGAACAGCGGCGTCGCGTCGTCCCCGGGGCGTCGCGAGTCCGCCTCCGCGCCCCACTCGATGAGCATCCTCGCGACGTCGACGTTGCCGCTCTGTAAGGGTCGTTCCATACAAGCGAATGTCGGGGTGGAGTTGAAAGGCGTCAGTTGGAGTTGAAAGGCATCGAGGGCGGGGATTGAAAGCGTGGGGTGGGCGGAGAGATGCGCCGGGCAAAGTCCTTAAGGAACGGCGTTCACCACGCGAACGCGGTCGTATGGGGACCAGCGTATAGAACGCGCCTCCGCGGCGGCGTGCAGCGGCGTCGTGTGCCGCGCGACGCCCTTCACGAGCTCGTCCATGGTTCTGGGGCTACGGTCCGCGGCCGCGACGACATCTCCCTCTTTTTTCGCGCGCTCGTCGATCAGGTTGCTCGCCGCGTCGAGCAGCGTCGCCGTCGTCTCCTCGTCGCCGGCGCGACACGCGCCGACGAGCGCCGCCGTGGTCACCGTCGCTTTCCACTTGGACGCGAGGTGCCGCGCCGCGCGCAGCGGGCCGGCGGCGTCCCTCAGCGCCTCCATGGCCAGCCAGACGCCCTCTTCCGAGACGCTGCGCGCCCCCGGCGGGGTGCCGTCGTCCACGGTGAGGTCCATCTTCAGTTTCACCTTTTCCGAGTGTTTCTCCGCCGCCAGCATGCTCGCGAGGCGTTCGACTTTTTTCGCGCCGGATTCTTCCCCGGAGATGAGGTCGGGCAAGTCCGCGTCGTCGGAGTCGTACTCCTCCGGCTCGCCGTCGTGCGCGGCGCTGTCTCTGGCGTCCACGACGAGGTCCGCGGCGTACCTCGTCGCCGCTTCCAGCGGCGTCGTGCACCCCGGCGCGGCGGCGTCGACGTCCGCGCCCTTGGACATGAGTAAATCGACGACGTCGCACGCGCCGCCGAGGGAGGCCATGTGCATCGGCGTCGAGTCCACGACGAACGCGTTGTGATCCGCGCCGCACTCGAGCAGGGTTTTCACGACGTCCAGAGCGAGTTTCTCGCCCGGGCCGGGCACGCCGTCGTCCCCGCCTTTACTCGGCGGCGGATGAGAAGGCTTTTCTTTTTCTTTTTCTCCCCCCTTTTTCGCGTCGCTCGGGTCTCCCCCGCTCTTCTCCTCCGCTTCTCGCGCGTCGCGCTCCTTCACGCGCCGTTTCGCCGCCTCGTTGATGTACAGCGCGACCGCGAGGTGTAACGGCGTGTTATCCAGCCGATCCGGCGCGGTGTTCACGCCCCACAGTTGCTTCGCCGCGTTGGCGCGCCTCGATTTCACCTCTTTCGAGTCGGTGTTTTTCGCTCGGCGATTCGGATCCGCGCCCGCCTTGACGAGCGCGCGCACCATCTCCGCGTCCATCCGCGCCGCCGCCGCGTGCACCGCGCCGTATCCGAGCCTCCTCCCGACGATCCCGCTCGAGACGTGGTTCGCGTCCGCGCCGCGTCGAAGGAAAACGTCCACGAGCGTCCGCGTGCGCGGATCTTCGCTCTCCGCCGCGGCTACCAGCGCCGTCCTTCCGGCCCATCGCGCGACCCCGTTCACGTCCGCGCCCGCGTTCAGCAGGTCCATCACGACGTCGACGTGCCCCGCGGTCGTCGCCGCCGTGAGCGGGATGTCGCACGTCCCCTCGCCGCCGCCGTTGACGCGCGCGCCGCGCGCGACGAGGAGCTTGACCAGCTCGCGATCGCCCCTCTTGGCCGCGATCGTCAGCGGATCGTCCGCGGTCGTCTTGTGCCCGGACGCGCACGCGGTCGCCTCCTGCGGGAGGTTCACGTCGCATCGTCCCGACGCGACGAGCGCCTTCGCGCACTCGAGGTGGCCGTTCGCGACGCACGCGGTGAGCGCGGTGTCGCGCTGCGAGCGTCGATCGGGGAGGAGCTCCGGTCGCCTCAGCAGCGCGGTCGCGACCGCCGCGTGACCCGCGCGCGCGGCGGCGACGAGCGGCGTGCCGAA